>ERZ808270.273-NODE-273-length-32140-cov-3.964407_pt1 | contig 32140 bp, 30 predicted proteins | sample MGYA00521082_ERZ808270 | MGnify/ENA primary metagenome ERZ808270 (study PRJEB31516, sample SAMN03275594) | gut metagenome | biome: mammalia-associated habitat; material: feces | host: Papio cynocephalus | place: Kenya | collected 2012-07-27 ... | reverse complement strand
CGGTGAGTTTCGATTCGCAAAAATTTTGCCTCGTATCAAATCTCCTTATCATTCATTTACTCATTAGTTGTAAAAATAGAAGCATTTCAATCAGTTTACCATGTCGTTTTCATTTTGTGTTATACTGTTTTATAGGATTTTCTTTCCCTTGTTTTTGCCCTTATCAGAGTTCGTAAATCCATATGGGAAGATATAACATAAGGGAAAGGTCACCTACGACAAACTTAGTGTTTTCAAGGGCTTGAGAGATATTTGATAATAAAATATAACAGTTATTAAATCCCTTGGAATAGATAAAATCTCAATTCCCGTTTATAAAGCTAAAAATTTAAAATAGAGCATATGGAGAATGTATAAAATCTGTCATTCCAATGAAATTCATTGCATTGTTACTTTAATTTCTGAAATGAAAGATTATAAACCGAGAACAACCCAAAAGGAGAAAAGGTGAAATGGAAAATGTGGTATACACATGCAAATATCAATCCCCATTAGGGGATATTTTACTGGCGGCGGATGAAATTGGGCTTACCGGTTATGGTTTGAAGGACAGAAATATTTTGCTAATACACTTCCCGCATGTCTGCTCAGGCAGTTGGCGGTGCGGTCGGACATAATGAAATTTCCATTATCATTCCCTGCCACCGGGTCGTAGGCACAAACGGAAGTCTGACAGGATATGCAGGGGGAATTGATAAAAAGATTGCACTGCTTGAGCTGGAACACACAGATATGAGCCATTTATTTGTTCCAAAGAAAGGAACAGCATTGTAGGAGGTACTTAAAATGAATCACAATGATACCGTCAGACTGTCATTTAAAAAACAGGCGGAAAAGTTTGTAGCCTATCATATGTCAAAAACAGAGTATAGCGATTATCTGATCAAACGAATCGGGGCAAAAGGAACGGAACATGCACTGGAAGTGGCTGCCGGAACCTGTATTTGTGGCAGAGCACTGGCTCCTTTTGTAAAGGACATTACCTGTCTGGATCTGACCGAAGAAATGCTGGCACAGGGGAAAAAACTTGCCGGGGAAAGCCAGATAAACAACATTTATTTTCAAACAGGGAATGCAGAAGAACTCCCATACGAATCCGAAATGTTTGATCTGGTGATCACAAGACTCTCTTTTCATCATTTTGACAATCCTGAGAAACCTTTTCAGGAGATGAAACGTGTCCTGAAAAAAGGGGGAAAGCTGGTGGTCTGGGATATGGAAGCTGCCGAGGAGTCTTTACGGAAAATCGATGATAAGATTGAAAATATGCGTGATCCTTCCCATACCAGAATCCTCAGCAGGGAAGAATTTGAAAAAATGTTTGAGAGAGATTTTGCACTGCAATGCGAAGAAACTACTCTGGTACCGGTGAATCTGAAAAGCTGGATGGAACTGACGGATACTCCGGAAGATGTGCAAAAAGAGATAACCAATTTGATGAAAGCAGAATTAGCAGGAGGCGGTAAAACCGGTTTTTCACCATATATCAAGGATTCACAAATTATGTTTGACCATAGATGGTTGTTGTTGATTGGTGTAAAAAATTAAGGGTAAAATTACAATGAAGGATATCTACGAAGCTACTGGAATGAGTAGGGGTGGATTGTATAGTCATTTTGGAAGTACAAGGGAAGTGTTTGAGGTAATTCTCAAAAAGATTAACCTAAAAGATGAAATGGATGAAAATGGAAAATTAAATTTAATGAGAAAAATACAGGTGCAAAAAAACTGTGGGAGAAAGTAACAGCTAGATATATGCCTGATGTTTATCATATAAATGATGACGAAACCGTTTTGAAATTTTCAAATAGTTAAAATGTGACTTTTGCAACGTCGCATCTCATGGGTTTAATCATATTTTACCATGTCAGCGAAAATTCCACAAACTCAGGCGTTTCCGGTTTACCGATCAGCGGTTCTTTTTTATCCAGTGCGGAAAGCTGTGCCATTTCATCAGCGGTCAGCGCAAAATCAAACAAATCAAAATTAAAAGGCTAATATTTTATCTTTATATTAATAAAAACGGGAAAAAGGGCTAATATATTAGCATGATTAATTTATATCAAAAAACATGGACAGAAATAAATAATGAAATTGCAAAAAAGATAATACGTCTGCGCAAAAGAAAAAAAATTACACAAAAAGAATTAGCTGCGAGGTCGGGTGTAAACCTTGGCTCACTAAAGAGATTTGACCGTACGGAAGATGAAAAAAATAACAGGATTCACATGGTGTCAGCATCAGGACTTCTGGAAACATCACATAGGATACCAAATCTTGATTATGATATTCTGATGCAGCTCACACTTAAGCTTACGAAATCAATGGAAGAATGTGAAAAATTATATAAGCTGATGTGCTTTAATGTGTATGCACATAACAGAGATGACCATTCAAAGAATTTTACTTATTTGTATGATGAAAATGAAATAAGATGGAAATTGTCACCGGCATATGATCTTACCTATAGTAATTCTCTCGGTGGGGAACATGCTACTACTGTAAATGGAAATGGTGTAAATCCGGAATTAGGAGACATTCTCGCAGTTGCAAAAAACATTGGATTAAATATGACAATGGCAAGGAAAACGGCACTTGATATAAGGGATTGTGTTAATGAAATGCTTAGGGAGTACTTGTAAAGCAGTGAATCGGGATTTATCTGCGAAAAGCTCATAAATAAGCGGATGTTAATATGTGTTGCTTGTGGCAACGGCTCTTTTGAATATAGAATTGAGCTATCAAAAACAAGGAGGCAGAGATTATGCTAAATGAAAATATCAAAAGACTTAGGAAGTCAAAAGGGCTGTCGCAAGAAGAACTGGCAATTAAACTAAACGTGGTAAGACAGACAGTATCAAAATGGGAGAATGGTTTGTCAGTTCCAGATTCCAGTATGCTGATTATTTTGGCGGATGAACTGGATACTACGGTAAGTGAATTACTTGGAGAACCTGTAGCAGAACCGACTACCGATGATTTAAAGGTTCTTTCTGAAAAGTTGGAAGTGATTAATTTGCAGCTTGCAAAAAGAAGTGTAACAAAGGTAAAAACGATTCGATGGATTCTTATTTCATTGTGTGCGGTTATAGTGGTAATATTTATCGCACTTGCATCTATGAATAGTTGTTATTTGGATTGGAATTACAATGATCCTGAGTTGGCAGTGGCAGGAACAATACTGCATGGGTTTGAATTCTTGTTTGTAAGACTTGCACCGATTGCTTTTTTGATTTCGGTGGTTGGAATTGTAGTGACATATAAGAAAAGATAAATTCAGGTTTGATGGGCTGGTGATACACAGAAAATAATATTAGAGTAGCTAACAGGTAGGTGGTCATATAACAAGACTGCCTGCCTTTTTGCGTTTATATGATATGAGAATGCTAAAATATATGAAAGATATTTGGGTAATTATTAACCGAAATATCTTTCAAACGATTGCATAGTATCATGTTGTTGGGTATAATAAAAGATATTTAGGGATATAATAACCAAAATATCTTTTAGGAGAAAATGTTATGGTAACAGAAATTAAAAGAGATTTCTATTTAGAACAACTGATAAAGCGTGAAGGAAATGGTCTGATTAAAATTGTAACAGGAATAAGAAGATGTGGAAAATCATATTTATTGCGAACTTTGTTTAAAAATCATTTGCTTGAACATGGGGTGGATGAAAAGCATATTATTGAAATGGCATTTGATTTATTTGATAATATAGAATATCGAGACCCGAAAATCTTTTACCCTTGGGCAAAGGAACAGATTCAAGATGATGAAAAATATTACTTTCTTTTAGATGAAGTACAGCTGCTGGATGAATTTGTGAGTGTGCTTAATGGATTAGCGGATAAGAAGAATTGCGATGTGTTTGTAACGGGAAGCAATGCGAAGTTTTTATCCAGAGATATCGCAACTGAATTTGGAGGCAGAGGGGATGAGGTTCATATGTACCCTTTGAGTTTTTCCGAATTTATGAGTTGCTATGATGGAAACAAATATGATGGATGGAACGAATATATTACTTATGGTGGTATTCCCTTGGTGGTATTAGCTGAAACGGATGAGCAAAAAATGACGCTCCTGGATAATCTGTTTCAGGAAACATATATTAGCGATATTGTGAAACGAAACAAAATCAGAAATGTTGGAGAAATGGAATCACTGCTTGATGTTTTGGCATCCGCAATTGGTGCTTTGACGAATCCTAACAAACTTCAGAAAACATTTAAAAGTGTAAATAATTCAAAGATTACTGCAACAACTATTACGAAATATATTGAATATTTGGAGGATGCTTTTTTAATTGAAGAGGCGATTAGATATGATATTAAGGGAAAATCCTATATTGGTACGCCATTGAAGTACTATTTCATGGATATGGGACTCAGAAATTCAAGAATTCATTATAGGCAAATGGAAGTGACACATTCTATGGAGAATGTAATTTACAATGAATTAAGAATGAGAGGCTTTCATGTGGATGTTGGTAATCTGACTGTTGTTGAGAAAGGGAAGGATGCGAAACCGGTAAAAAAGCAACTGGAAGTCGATTTTATCTGCAATAAGGGTTCTAAAAAGTATTATATTCAGTCAGCATATATGCTTGAGACGGAAGCAAAAATGGCACAGGAAATTCGTCCTTTTTTGAAAATAAATGATTCATTTAAGAAGATTGTAATTACATCTAATACACCAAAACCTTTTTATAATGATCAGGGTATTTTAATCATGAATGTGTATGATTTTTTATTGAATGTAGATTCATTGGAATTATAAAAAAGTAATCGAAATAAATTTTGAACATCCTTATATGGATGAGAAAACCATCGAGGAACTAACCACTGATGACCTAGATTGCTTTTTCCAGTTTTGCATATTAAATCAGAAAGAGAGGACAAACTTATGAGTCAGAAAAAATACAGTTTATTATACCCGGATATAAATGCGCCATACCGGACCTTAAGTGCTGTGACTATGCATGATCTGGGAATGGATCAGATCTGCCAAAAGCTGTCGGCAAAGGAGCAGGAGCAGAACTACATCCGGAACGTGATGTCGCGTATGTATGCAGATCCGGCGGTGACACAGTACCGCTGTGATATTTTCGAGGATGTCTTTCAGCAGAAAAAAATGCGTGATGACCTTATGGAAATCCTCGGACGTATCAGCTTTCTGAGAGATTACGGTACCTTTAACCGGGAATATGATGAGAGCGCCAGCATCTGGGATCTTCTGCATCGGCTGGATGAGATCAACGATTATATTCAGTGCGTGGATGCACTTCACACCTGTCTGGCAGATTCGGACATTCATTCCGCAGGCTTTCTGGGTTTAAAAGCCTATGTGGAGAAAATCTATGCGGACAACGGATTTGCCGAACTGAAAAAAGATATCTCAGAACTGAAGGTGGACACTTCACAGCTTAAGAGCATTACGGTAGGCATTAACTTAAATGACCGCTTTGAAGCGGACGGAATCGGTCTGATATCTGTAAACAGCAAATATTTTACCAGGTCCGGAATCCTGAGTAACTTCTATGACCACATCGCCTCAAAGGATCGGATCAATGGGGATACCGTATGGGAAAAGAATTTTAAATTTCAGCCATTTGATGTGAATGCAGATGGGTCACGTAACACTTCGATGCAAAAAGCAATGGATATGTCAGGAGTCAGGGTTGGAGTTGTGAAGCTTCCGGAGGGGGATCAGGCAAAGGATGTGACTCGTTATACAGACCGGATCGTCAATCATATGGTTTCCCATATGGTGAAAAGAGCCAGAGAAGTACTGAATAAATATGTTTCCATTACCATTACCGATATGACAGACTTGATTCCGGAGTTGATCTACTATATCAAATGGGCGGAGTACATCCAGAAATTGCAGGAAAAGGGATTTACCTTTGCAAAATCTTCCGTATGTAAAGAGGGAGAAAATGCATCTGATCCGTATAGGATGCAGGCGCGTGGTATCTACAATTTAAAGCTTGCTGTTTTTGAGACAGAGGAGTCCGGGAATATTGTACCGAATGACCTGGATTTTGACCGGAATCGGAGAGTGTATATCTTAACAGGTGCCAACCGCGGTGGAAAGACGACAATTACACAGGCGGTTGGGCAGCTGTTTGTGCTGGCGCAAGGTGGCATCTATATTCCGGGAAAAGCATTTACATTTTCCCCTGTTACCGGTATTTACACCCATTTCCCGGCAGATGAGGACAAGACGTTGGATTTAGGACGGCTCGGGGAAGAATGTAAGCGGTTTAAGGCAATCTATGAGGAGGCAGACAGCAGGAGTCTGCTTTTGCTGAATGAATCCTTTTCTACCACTTCGTTTGAAGAGGGATACTACATTGCCAAGGACAGCGTCCGGGCAATTTTACATAAGGGAATGCGGACCATTTATAATACACATATGCATAAGCTGGCATTTGATGTGGAGGAAATGAATGAAGAGCAGCGGAAGGCAGAGCACACAGAGGGAAAAGCGTTTTCCCTGATCGTGCACATGAAGGGGACAGAGCGCTCCTATCAGATTGAAGTGGCGCCTCCGGAGGGAAAATCCTATGCAAGTGAGATTGCGCAGAAGTACGGGGTTACTTATGAGATGCTGGTGAAATAAGAAAATCGGGAGTTGTGGAGGTAGAAAAACATGTATAGAATATATAGTGCACTTATCGAAATTGTTGCGGCAGCTGTTTTTATAATTCCTATTTGGTGCATATATAACAAGTTATGTTTTCATAGCTGGAAACGAACTATTATTTATATGGTATTTGGGGTTTATTTTACTGCAGTCTTAGCACTTGTTGGTTTCCCTAATATAGCATCTCTGAAAATTGATTTTGCAGTGAACGTTATCCCGTTTTTGGATATGGTTTCGGATTTCGTTAATGCTTGTTTGAATATACTTTTATTTGTTCCATTTGGTTTCTTTTTGCCGATATTGTGGGATAAATTTAGAAACATTAAAAATATTGCCTTAATGGGATTTATAGTTACAAGTTTAATTGAAATATCACAGATTTTTACTTTTAGAACCAGTGATATAAACGATATTATTACAAATACTGTTGGTACTATAATTGGATATTTTATTGTATATAGGATAACTGATAATTTTACTAAGCGAATCTTTTCAAATTCAAAAATGAGTGACTTTTACATAATATGTGCATTTGTAGTATTTATTATGTTTTTCTTTCAACCATTTATTTCATCTTTGTTATGGGAAATGGTTTTGTAACTTCCTATTTGTATGGATGTAGTGTTGTGAATTTCAACTAGAATAAGTAAAGAAAAAATGATATTATGATTAAAACAGTATAGGAATGTAAAATAATAAGGGATAGGAGGAAATCTTATGACAAGACAGGAAGTTCTAATGACTTTTGCACAGGGCACCAGAAGAATATTGAAAAGTAACTTATCTAAACTTATTGTCTATGGTTCTTATGCCCGTGGTGATTATAAAGAAAATTCGGATATTGATGTTATGATATTAACACCCTTATCCAAGGAAGAGATAGAGAAGATTGAAAATTGTATTTTTGATCTTGCATTTGATCTGGAGTTGGAGTCAGGGGTTGTAATCAATCCGGTTTTGGAAAATGAAGCTCATTACAAATACTGGTTGGGAGCAGTGCCATTCTATGATAATGTGGAAAGGGAGGGCATTGTAATTGGATGAGAGACAAAAGGATTTAAGCAATTATCGGATTACAGAGGCTGAAGATAGCCTAAAAGTAGCTTTACATTGTTTGAATGAAGGCTTGTATAAGGACTCAATTAACCGTTCTTATTATGCTGCATTTTATGCAGTAAAAGCGGTATTAGCATTGAGTACAGTTGATTTTAAACGGCATAAAGATGTTATGGGATATTTTAATAAGGAATATGTAGCAAAGGAAGTATTTCCACGTGAAATTGGACGAAAGCTTGGAACATTACAGAGAGTACGCGAGAAAAGCGATTATGATGATTTCTATATTGCGTCGAAAGAAAAAGCAAATGAACAGTTTCAAACAGCAGAATTGGTTATCAGTGTAGTAAAAAAATATTTGGAAGAATCTTAACAGTCAAGTCAGTTGTTTGGATTGTAGATAATGAGTATGATTAAAGGTGTAGTATGTAAATGGTAAAAATTATATATTACACCTTATTTTATGATATGATAACAGGTGAGAAAATCGAAATTGGGGGGGTAAAGATCCATTTTTCTACAGATGCGATGGTAAATTATGTTTTGATTACTTAAAAGCATGTGAAGAGAAATATAGAACTAATGTGACAGAATCTATAGAAGAGAAATAACGTTACTTTTAAAGAGGAGAATTATGATGCATTTGTATTTGGTTTTACTTATATTAATTTATATCGCTTTTATTAGTCTTGGTTTACCGGATTCACTTCTGGGATCCGGTTGGCCGGTTATGCATACCGAACTTGGGGTGCCGGTTTCCTATATGGGTATCGTATCCATGATTATCTCCGGTGGGACAATTATCTCAAGTCTTTTTTCGGATAAATTGACCAAAAAATTTGGTACACGTATGGTAACCGTTGCAAGTGTTTTTCTTACGGTAATTGCACTGTTTGGATTTTCTTTTTCCAGTCAGTTCTGGATGCTGATTATATTTGCAGTTCCTTATGGACTGGGTGCTGGCGCAATTGATGCAGCCCTTAACAATTATGTTGCGCTTCATTATAAAGCAAAGCACATGAGCTGGCTTCATTGTTTTTGGGGTGTTGGTACCATTGTCAGTCCATTCATTATGCGTTATGCATTGGCAAACAGGACCTGGAACAGTGGCTATCGAATGGTAGGTTTTATACAGCTTGGCATTGCGATACTTTTGCTGATTACGCTTCCGGTATGGAAGGTTAATCAGAGTACGTCACAAGAGGCTGGAAAAAGTGTTGGTCTGATGGATGCACTTAAGATAAAAGGTGTTCCTTTCCTTTTGCTTGGCTTTTTTGCTTACTGTGCCGCTGAAGCGACAACTATGCAGTGGGCAAGTACTTATTTTGTTGAGGTAAAAGGAATTTCTGTGGATCGTGCGGCAGGTTTTGCTTCGCTATTTTATATAGGTATTACGGTTGGAAGATTCATCAGTGGAATGATCACCGATAAGCTTGGCGACCGTAAAATGATTTTGCTTGGAACAGGAATTCTTGTCTGTGGAATTTTTTGCTTGTGTCTTCCGGTAAAATCTTATATGGTAGCATTTGTTGCTTTTCTTGTGATGGGATTAGGATGTGCGCCGATCTATCCGTGTATTATTCATTCTACACCATATAATTTTGGTGCAGAAAATTCGGGAGCAATTATCGGTATTCAGATGGCAAGTGCCTATGTTGGTTCGACATTTATCCCACCACTATTTGGGCTTATTGGTAATTCGCTTTCTTTTTCCATCATGCCAGTTTATTTGCTGGGATTTGTAATTTTAATGATTACAATGGTGGAAATGACATTCCGCGTTACCCGTAAAGATGCTGTGAAAATATAAACAGGTCCGGCTGTTGAAACTGTTGTAAAGATAGGAAAAGAAATCCGAAACGGATGCAACGTGAAGAGGGAAGACGCTAAAGAGGTATTTATAATGGCACGAATTATGAAAATAATTGCAGGAAGTTTCTGCTTCCTAACATTGTTTTTTCTGTTTTTTTACTGCAGATTCCAGAATAGCGTGATGCTTACATGTGCGATTGCTTCTGGAACGACAGCATATCATTTTTGCGTCAGGCTACTCATTGGGTGGGGGTATCAACAGGCACTGAAAAATAAAGTGGATTACACAAAAAAGTGGTTTCAGACGACAAAAACGGAAGAAAAACTTTATGAAAAACTCAAAGTAAAAAAGTGGAAGGATAAGATGCCCACATTTGACAGTAACGCATTTGATATGCGTTATCACACGTTAGATGAAATCGCGCAGGCAATGTGCCAGTCGGAACTGGTTCATGAAACGATCGTTATTTTCAGTTTTGTTCCAATTCTGGCATCCATATGGGTCGGGGCGTTGCCCGTATTTATCATTACCTCTGTTTTTGCCGCCTTCTTTGACAGCCTGTTTGTTATGATGCAAAGATTCAACCGTCCACGCATGATCCGGTTGATGGAGAAAAAGACCGGGCAGGACATATGAGGGGAACATAAGAAAAGTTATGATATATTTGAGTAGTTTTAAGTTAAGTGAAAGAAAAGTAAATAATCCCAATATTTATCCTTACAATGTATTCAGGGATAAGTATATTGAACCATTTGTTTTTAGACCGATTACTGTTCTTTATGGGAACAATGGCTCAGGTAAATCAACACTTTTAAATATTATAGCCAATTGCTTACAACTAAAAGGGAAAGAATATGCAACAAGTAATTCATTTGGAAGCGTTGATTACTGTGGTTCGTTTTCCAGCGAATGTTTGTATACTTTGGGGGAAGACGACTATGGAAATACAATAAAAAAATTGCCGGCAAACAGCCGGTATATTAAAAGTGAAGATATATTGTATGAGATTAAAAAGATACAACAAAAGCAGATATTATCAGATGGTATGGAATATGATTACGTTAAGAGAGGGATGTCTTTACTTGAAGCAAAGAAATTTTCAGCTTCAAAAGAAGGGCGTAAGCAGGAAGAATATATAAAATTTGCGCAGGAAAAATATTCTAACGGAGAGACATCGATTCAGTATTTTGAGGAGTATTTACAACCGGATGCATTATATTTATTAGATGAACCAGAAGTGTCACTTTCACCTGCGAATCAGGTTATGTTAGCAGAAGAAATTAATAAAATGGCAAGGTTGTTAGGATGTCAGTTTATTATTGCAACACATTCACCATTTATGCTTGGGACATTAAATGCCAAGATATACAATCTTGATACGGAAGAGTATGATGTTACGAAATGGAGTGATTTGGATAATGTGCGATACTTTTATAATTTCTTCAAAAAACATGAAGATGAATTTAAAGGAGATCATCCATGAAAAGAATATTAGTAGTATTTCCAGTTTAAAGAGGTACTTAAAAATAATGTAACGCAACCGCAAAGTTGCGCAATAGTTGGTGGAGCAACTAAGAAGTAATCCGTATAATAAACATAAAAAACAGAAAGGAGAATTCAAAAATGAAATTTGGTTTGATTTTGAGTTCGATTATGATTATCGTATGGATTTTTCTTGTGGCTGTAGTGGTTTATGTTGTTTATCTGATTATCAAGGCGCTCAGAAAGTACATAAAGTCTGCACCAGTAAGAAAGGAAAAAGCAGAAAACGCAAAAACTCTTGGAGAAGTTTTAAAACAGCATAGGGTGAACTGTAAAATGACGCAGGAGTTTGTAGCAGAAACTTTAGGGGTTAGCCGGCAGGCTGTTTCTAAATGGGAAAGCGGAACTTCCGCTCCAAGTACAACAAATTTAATGGCTTTGGCAAAATTGTTTGGTATTACAGCGGAAGAACTTTTGAAAGAAGCAAGGTAAAATGCTGACTTATCAATTGAAAAATAATTATTTTGTATGGAATATCTGCATAGCCCCATAATGCAGGATCAGGGTTGCTGTCTTAAGCGGCCGGAGCATCTGCCCCTCGGTAAGCTGGATGTCATCCGGAGCAAGGCTCTTATAAATCTGTGGGAGCAGGTTAAGGGAGTAGGTATCTCCCAGAAAAGATAATTCTGCAAGATACAGGCGGCTCTGACGTTCTACCACATGTGCAAACTCTTCATAAGCCTGAGATAAAAGCATCAGGCTGATGCAATCCACAATGTAAGCTTCCTGGATCTGTTCATGGTTCAGATATAATTCCGACAGTTCATCCACTCCGTTTCCAAGCGTCACAAACCCATAGGCATAGTGTGGCAGAGAAACACCGTCTAAATTCTGATCCAGAGAGTAATACGCATAGGATTCGATCAGTGGAAGAAGTGCCGTATAAATTGCCTGAATATGAGGCAGGTCATCCGAAGGAAAATGAAAACGGCTGCAAAATTCGTTCCAGTCACCGGAGGATAATCTGGGAGTAAGCTTACATTTCATGGGATACATCCTCCTTATCGGAAGCTGCCATAACGGCTGCAATTTCCTGAAAGCGGCCCGTGATCTTATCATAGTTTTTTCGGTGATGGGGAAATACACAGTTTATGCAGGATTTGATACCACTTTTTAAATATTCACAGTTTCCACCACAGGATTTTCCAAGTGTATAGAGGGGACAATAACAAAACAGACAGTTAAAGTCTTCCTCAGGAATTCCTTTATGACATGGAAAATATTCACATTTTTTATTTTGAAAAAACTTATAATATTCGCTCAAAACGGTTCACTCCAATCAAAGCATAATTATATCGGAACAACAAGCGGATCGCAAGAAATGCGAATGACATAAAAATTGCATTTCAGGGAGGAAAAACTACAAAAACATCTCAAAAAATGGTATGATAATCTAATACAATACAAAGAGGTGCAAAATATGGCTGGCAAATATGGGGAAAAGAAAGATTATAAGGTGATTGCAGTTGTGACTGGAGAGTTTTCGGCAACTGACCCCGCGCAGTATCTTGAAATTATAGCAGAAACCTGTAAGCAAAATCATTGCCGGGCAGTATTTTTTGCAACCAAAACGGATCTTTACTATGAAAATAAAAATGATGAACTGGAATCGCATATCTTTGATCTGATCTGTGTGGAACGATTTGATGCAGTTGTGATTCTTGTAGAGACATTTAAAGGACGAAACCGGTTTGACGCACTGATTGCGCGTGCCAATGCGGCGGGAACTCCTGTCATTGCCGTGGACCGGGAACTGCCGGGCTGCGTGAATGTGATGTTTGATTACCGGGAAGCTTTTCGCCAGGTAATGGAGCATATGGTCGCGGATCATGGATATCGCAGGATTAATTTTATGAATGGGCGAAAGGACGATGTTTATTCCGATGAACGGCTGGAAGTCTACCGGGAAGTGCTTGAGGAACATGGGATCGCGTACGATGCGCGTCGTGTATATTATGGACAGTTCTGGGAAAAACCCACCCACCAGGAGATGGAACGGATGCTGCAGGAGTGGGAAGAACTGCCGGAGGCAATTGTGTGTGCAAATGACGCGATGGCAATTGCGGTCAATGACTTCTTAAAAAAGAAAGGCTATTGTGTACCGGAGGATGTGGCAACGACAGGGTTTGACGGATTAAAGCTTGGAGAATACTGTAGTCCGCGGATCACAACCGGGGTGCATGATGTGAGGGAGCTGATCGGGCAAGTCTACGATTGCGTCTGGAATATGGGCAGAGCAAAAGAGCAGAAGAATTTTTATGTGCCTGGCAAAATTTCTATCGGATGTTCCTGTGGCTGTGATGGTTTAAAACCATATCAGGTAGGTACGGAGATGGTCCGGATGAGGGATGAGCTACACAGGGAGAGTGAATTTTTAAATAGCATGAACGAGATGATTCCGGTTTTGACGTATGACACGACGTTTGAAGATGCCATCAATGCTGTGTTTGAGCGGGTAAAACCGGTTTACTATGACAAAATCTGGCTGTGTTCGAACCTTGCGGAAAAAGAGAAAAAGGGCGTTTACCGACAGAAGCAGGACAGGTGGGAACAGCTCGGAAATTCTTCTAAAACCATTTATTCGGATAAATTGTGGTGGATTTACAGTGATCGGAGTGAAAATACAGTACAGATGGCAGAGGAGAATCGTGTCAACCGGGAAGATTTGATCCCACATCTTCCGGAAGTGCTGGATATGTATAGTGCCGTGCTTGTGACGGCCATGCATTTGAGCGAGGAGACCACCGGTTATATGGCAATGGCCTGTGACATGAAAAAATTCTGGGTGAGTGCGTATTCTGCATTTATTACGAGTTTTCGCTATATTATCGAACTGAAAAAGGAACAGGCGAAAGTCTTACATGCGTATATGTCCGATCCGCTGACCGGGTTGTATAACCGGCTTGGATTTTTTGAATGTATGAAACATCTGCTGAAGCAGCATACCGAAGGAAATCTTGCTCTGATTTCCATGGATCTGGATGGATTAAAATATATCAATGACACATTTGGTCATGCGGTGGGGGATGAAGCGATCGGCACGTTTGGCAGGATGATACGGGAAAGTGCGACCGGACGTTTATCAACGCGCATTGGCGGTGATGAATTTTTGGTGACTGTTTTTGATGTACAGGCGCAGCAGATTGCGGAAGGGATTGAGCAAAAGCTGCGGGATCAGCTGGTTTCCTATAATAAGGATGCACACAGACCGTATGTATTAGAGGCGAGTATCGGTATTTATACCGACTGTATCCAGGAACATTCCATTGATTTCTTTATGAAGAAAGCGGACGCGCTGATGTATCGGAACAAACAGCAGCATAAAAACCGCAGGAGAGATTAGAGGGAAATGAAGGAGGCAATAAAATCTATTTTCATGGGGCAGCAGCCGGACATAAGGCAGATGCACTGAAGAAGGATGATAAGGTATGCTTTACCGTCTATGGAAATGAGAGAATAGAGGAAGAAGAAGCCTGGGCACCATATATGCAGAGTACCGTAGTGTTTGGAAGATGCAGGATTTTGGAAAATCCGGATATGACACTTGCACTTGTGAAAAAAATCGCAGAGAAATATTATCCGAGTGAGGAGTTGATTGACGGGGAAATCGCACGTTCAGGTAAAGCCGTACGCATATATGAGATTACGATAGAACATCTAAGCGGGAAAGAGATCCAGGAAAAGTAAAGATATAAATATATAAACGAAAGATGAGGAGAAAAAAATGAATTCCAATATGACAGGGAAAGCAAGTATCGATAAACCATGGTTGAAATATTATCCGGAACCATTCCGAAATGTCGAAGTTCCAAAAATGACGGTTGAATCATTTTTAAAAATGAAAAACCCGGATGAAGATAAATATACATTCGAATATTATGGAAAAAGATATACATATAAATGGCTATGGCAGCAGGTAGATGCCACAGCAAAGGCATTAAAAGCGGCAGGATTTCAGGAGGGTGACAGAATCCCTGTGTTTGTACAGGCAGTGCCTGCCCATTATATTCTTCTTCTGGCCGCAGAGCGCATTGGAGCGGCGATTCTGTGCCGTGATGACACACCGGAAGAGTTATGTTATGCGATTCGAAAAACAACAACGGATATGATATTTACGCATGATTATCTTTCCAGCGAAGACGAAGAACTTATTCGTGCAACGACGCAGACAAAACGTATCGTAAAAATTTCGCCTTATGACTACGCGGATAAGGACAGCATGCCGGATTATGTGAAAGAAAATATATCCGAACAGTACAATGTCGAAACAGAACAGGTGCCGGGAGATATGACATGGCAGGATTTTATCGAGCTTGGCAGATCCTATGAGGGAGATTATACAGTAAAAGAAGATCCGGACAGACCGGTGTTTGGCGCTTATACAAGTGGTTCTACCGGAGTATCCAAGCTTGTTATACATTCTTCTGCAAATATCGTTGCGATAGCGTATCAGATGTCTATTTTTGTAGCGCCTTCATCGGTTCAGGAAAAGTGGTGGCTGCCTATTTTGACACCTGCCCTGATTGCGGCGACGGTGGCGATGACAATCTTTCCGCTTTCAGCAGGATTATATGTCATTCTGGATCCATATTGTCCGATTGATGATATAGATATCCAGTTTATGGAGTATAAACCGAACTACTGGGCATTAATTCCAATGTTCTGTGAGAAGCTTATGAAAAGTACAAGAATTCCGGATGACTATGATATGTCTCACCTTCGGACGATCGGAACCGGGGCGGAACCTATGAATGAACGTAAAAGCAGGGAAGTAGAAGAATTTTTCCATAAGCATAATTGCATGGCACCGTTAAGCGCGGGATACGGACAGAGTGAAGGATGTTCCAATTTTACGCTGCCAAATCCGATGTTTCCTTTGGTGGATGGATGTGTTGGCATGCCAATGCCTGCCACGACTCTGGCAATTTTTGATCCTAAGACTTTAGAGGAAAAGAATTATGGGGAAGTTGGCGAAGTATGTATGGATGGCCCGGCAAAAATGTTATATTATGGTGGTTTTTCAGCTGGCAAGCTGACAGAAAGAACGCTTGTACTTCATCCGGATGGGAACCGATGGTTACATACAGGAGATATGGGTTATATCTCAGAGGATGGAATTGTTTATATTTTAGGCCGGGGAGATGTGCAGCGTTATGGCGGAGGAATACTCTATATGATGCGCATGGAAAGTAAAATCGTTTTGGCTCCAGGTGTACAGGATGGATTTTTCTGTTTTGTTCCAGATTCGGAACATCCGGATTGCTATGTACCGTATCTGTTCGTTATTCTTGAAAATGGGAAAACGGTGGATGATGTAAGAGAAGGAATTTTAGCTACTTTACAGCCGTATGAATATCCGGTGGATATTCGGGTATTGACAGAACGTCCGTATTTCCATTTTAAAACAAATAGAAAAGAATTGACCGCTGCGATTCTTCAGGAAACAAAGTAAAGATTTAGGATATTTACGAAAGATGCATAGACATTGGTATAAATAGTATCGTTTTGGTGGGGACGAATTTGTAATTCTCTCTTTTGATAAAAAGGAGAATACATTTAATGACAGGTTGAAAAGACTGGATGTAAGTGATCCGGTCTTTTTTTGTGTGTGAAAAATAGCGGTACTGAAAAAGAATATCAATTACTGCTATTGACTTTTATTTTGCTTAAATATTAAAATAACGGTGTTATCGGATAACAATGTTATTTTAAGGAGATTCATATGAGACCACTGAATGAAAAGCTTGCCACAGATTTGTTAGAAGTCGGAAAAAGCGTGTTTCTGGAGATGGGATTTCGTGACGCATCGCTTCGGGGAATCGCGGCAAAACTCGGAGTTACAACAGGCGCAATCTATCGTTATTATACGGACAAGGAAGCATTGTTTGATGCGATTGTAAGCGGGCCGGCGGAGGAACTGGTGAACCGGTACCGAAACTCCCAGCAGGAGTATGCGGAAAAACCGTTGGAGGAACAGCTGAGAGGATTAACTGGTGTTTCGGCAGAAAATATGTGGATGATGGATTTTATCTATGATCACTTTGATATTTTCAAACTGATCGTATGTAATTCTGTGGGGACGCGATATGAGCATTATATAGATACCCTTGTTGAAATTGAAGCAAATTCTGCAATGCAGTTAACGGAAAAAATGCAGAAGGCGGGACACGAATTGCCATTGCTGAACGATGAACTGGCGCACATGATTTCGAGTGGATTGTTTAATTGTATTTTTGAAACAGTCCGGCATGATATGCCAAAAGATAAGGCACTGGCATATACCGGGAGCTATCAGCTTTTTTATACTGCCGGATGGATGAAAATATTAGGATTGAAAGAAGGAGATTGACCCAATGGAAGAGAAAAAGGAACCTTCCCCATTTGCGATATTGTGGAAATGGGCAGAAAAGTATCATGGTGGATTTTACGGTGCAGTGATCACGGCGGTCATTGGTGTGGCAGGAACGATGTTTTCCTATATCAGTGTGGCGCAGATCATACGCATACTTATTGGAAAAGGAGACATAAGTGCCTGCATTCCGTGGATTGTGGGTGTTGCAGCAGGATATTTTATAAAAGCGGTGTTTTCGACAATATCGACAACGGTGTCGCATACCGCAACATACCATACCCTGCGGGATTTGCGGGAGAGGATGCTCAAAAAATTGTCGCGTATGCCGATGGGGACTATTTTAGATACTCCGTCCGGGCAATATAAAACAACGATTGTTGACCGTGTGGAGGGAATGGAACCGACGCTGGCGCATCTGATTCCGGAAATGACGGCGAATCTGGTTGTCCCGGTTGCTATTGCAGTTTACATTTTTATTATTGACTGGAGAATGGGACTGGCATCTCTTGTTACAACCGTTGTGGGAATGATTGCGGCTTCCGGAAGCGGCAAGACGTATGCCGAGCGCTGGGATGGAGCTGTGAAAGTCGGAAAAAAGATGGCAGATTCCATCGTGGAATATATCGGAGGAATTCAGGTGGTCAAAGCGTTCAGCCAGTCCGCAGGTTCTTACCATAAATATGCCGGAGCAGTCAATGAAAACGCAGCGTATTTTACAGATTGGATGAAAGACAGTTCGAAATATATGACTGTTATGCAGACGTTTATTCCGTCAATCCTTCTCACCATTCTTCCGGTGGGTGGACTTCTTTGCAGAAACGGAAGTCTGTCACCGGCAGCGTTTTTTACGGTGATTGTTCTTTCACTCGGATTTACCGGTCCGTTTCTTGCAGCATTGTCCTTTGTGGATGAACTGGCGGTTGTCGGTACAAACGTAAAAGAAATCCGTGGAATTCTGGATGCACCGGAACTGGTAAGACCGAATGATCCGGTTTCTTTTGCATCAAATGAAATTGTGTTAAAGGATGTTTCTTTTGCATATGGAGAAGACAAAGATGCGGTATTAAAAAATATTAACTTAAAGATTGAATCCGGAAAAGTTACCGCGCTTGTGGGACCGTCCGGTTCCGGAAAGTCTACCATTGCGAAGCTGATTGCCGGATTCTGGGATGTCACAGATGGAAATCTTATGATTGGAGGAAACGATATCCGCACCATTCCGCTGGAGCAGTTAAATCGCAGGATTGCCTATGTTTCCCAGGACAATTATCTGTTTGACCGGAGTGTGCGGGACAATATCCGGATGGGAAAATTGGATGCTACGGATGAAGAAGTCGAAGCGGTAGCAAAAGCAGCCGGATGTGATGCGTTTATCCGTGCTTTGGATCAGGGATACGACACCATCTGCGGTGGTGGCGGCGGCCATTTGTCCGGAGGAGAAAAGCAGAGAATTTCGATTGCGCGGGCAATGTTGAAAAATGCGCCGATTGTCATTCTTGATGAAGCTACGGCAAGCATTGATCCGGAAAACGAGGCATTGATCCAGCAGGCAATTTCTAGACTGACCAAAGGGAAGACATTAATTGTGATTGCGCACCGGCTGGGCACGATTGCCAATGCAGATAACATTGTAGTTGTTCGGAGCGGAAGCATTGTTGCGCAGGGCAGACAGGAGCAATTGCTGGCAGACTGCCCGTTATATGCCGATATGTGGCAGTCGTATCTGGGAAGCAGAGATGTCGTAAAGGAGGAAACGTCATGTTTGGAATCATAAAGAAAATATTTCGATTTTCGGGTACAAAAAAACACGTTCTGACCAGGGCGATTGTGGTTGCGTTTATCGGTGCTGTTTTTACGGCAATCCAGTTTGGCGCCCTGCTGTATGTGACACAGGCAGTATTAAAGAAAGAGATCTCCGTGAATCTGTGGGTGGTTCTTGGCATTATGATTGTTTCTGTTGTCGGCCGCATGATTTGTTTTTATTTTTCTTCCAATGATGAAACGGAAGCCGGATATTTTATGGTTGCGGAGAAACGAATTCATATCGGAGATCGGCTGCGTTATATTCCGATGGGGTATTTTAACGACAACAGCCTCGGAAATATTACCGCAGTCGTCACGACCACACTGAGTGATGTGGAAAATAATGCGTCACGCTGTCTGGTTATCATCATTGGCGGTTTTTTAAATACGTTTGCGTTGACGCTGGGGATTCTGGCAGTGGAGTGGAGAATCGGACTGATTGCTCTGGCAGGAATTATCACATACCTGCTGATTACCGAGTTATCTACGAGAGCATCTTCTTCCACGGGGCCCAAGCGGCAGACGGCACAGGCCAATCTGGTGGAGGCGGTTCTGGAATATATCCAGGGCATGAGCGTGGTAAAATCGTATGGATTGGAGAAAGACAATAATCAGACCGGATTAAAGAATGTACGAAGCAGCTGTGATCAGGCACTGGAACTGACAAGATCGGTTGCACCGTGGATGGCCGTCCGGCAGCTGGTTATCCGGTTTTTCGAGGTGTTGATTCTGGCAGCCTCCCTGATATTTTACGGAAATGGAACATTATCTCTTGCTATGTGTATTCTGATGTGTATCGTTTCTTTTATGATCTATCAGGAGCTGGAAAGTGCCGGAAATATGTCAGATAATCTGCAGATGTTGGGTGCATCCATGGATAAAGCGGATGAAATTGATAGAACACCGGTTATGGATATTGAGGGAAAAGATCTTACGGCAAAAAATGCACAGGTAACGTTCGAGAATGTCAGTTTCTCATATTCCGGGGATTCAGATACGAGAAAAATTCTCGATCATGTCAGTTTTACCATTCCGTCGCAGACGACAACTGCAATTGTTGGACCGTCCGGTGGCGGAAAGACAACGATGTGCAGTCTGATTGCTAGGTTTTGGGATGTGAATGGTGGAAAGATTACCATCGGTGGAACTGATGTAAGAGCATATAAGCTGGACAGTTTGATGAGAAATATTTCTATGGTATTCCAGAATGTTTATCTGTTTCAGGATACAATTGAGAATAACATTAAGTTTGGAAAGCCGGATGCAACACATGAAGAGGTGGTGAAAGCGGCAAAAGCTGCATGCAGTCACGATTTTATAGAAGCACTCCCGGATGGATATCAGACGGTACTTGGAGAAGGTGGGGGATCGCTTTCCGGAGGAGAAAAGCAGCGGATATCCATTGCCAGAGCCATTTTAAAGGATGCACCAATTATCATTCTGGATGAAGCTACGGCAAGCGTTGACCCGGAAAATGAAGATCTGTTACAGGCGGCAATTGAAGCACTCACGCACGATAAAACAATTATTATGATTGCTCATCGTTTAAAAACGGTTCGTCATGCGGATCAGATTCTGGTGTTAAACCATGGACAGATTGTGCAGCAGGGAACTCATGAACAACTGGCTTCAGAAGATGGTTTATATAAAGAATTTCTGGATGCAAGAAAAAAGGCTGCGACCTGGAAACTTGCGTAGAGGGAATAACAGGAAAATAAAGTTCGACAAAAGCAGCTTTAGGTGGTAGAATGTAGTTAAAACAATTGAACCATCATCGCTTAAAAGCAATCCTATAGATGGAATTTATAAAAGGGAAATAGTTCAAGCGAAACGATGAACTATTTCCCTTTTTGTTATATATGTTAGTTATAAAAATGTGTCGTAAAAAGGAATAAGAAAGAGTTATGATTTACAGAAAATCCCAGGAAGAATTTTTTTATATGAATGATTCTTTTATGATCAGTGAGGATGCTGCCAAAAAGATTCAGGAAGTAACTGGAAAAAATAATGCGGTTGGCATTATTACCGGTTATTATGATGAGAAGCTGACGATCCTGTCAGTGAGTGAATTCTTTTTGCATAATCTCGGATATTGTCTGGAAGAATTTCAGAAATTCACACTTGGTTCTCTGAAAAATTTATTTTACGGGGAAAACAGGAGTTTTCTGGAAAATGATCGTTTTTTGGAAATCCAAGGAATGGGTGAAGGAGAAATGATCACAAAGGATGGAATTCCGGTCACTGTGAAAATGTTCAAGGGAGATTCTGTAGATCAGGCAGGAACGCGGATCTGGATCATGTCTGTCAGGGTAGACTGGGAACATGAGAATGTCACGCTGATCAATGGCGCCATGAAATCCGGACTCTGGTATTTCGATTATGACCATGACGGAAACCTGATGGAAGTACATTGGAGTCATGCATTTCGGAAAATGCTTGGATATCACGATATTTTGGATTTCCCGAATAAATTTTCCTCATGGGCCGATTTGCTTCATCCGGCGGATCGGGAGAAGACACTGAAACAGCTTTACGATGCAATTGCGGACAAAACCAATACCAGGAAATACGATGTGGAATACCGGATGAAAATGGTAGACGGAACCTATCAATGGTTCCGGGCAAATGCAGAAATTATACGTCGTATGGATGGAACCGCACGCCGGATCACAGGCCTTTTTATAAACATTGATCGGGAAAAAAAGATTGCCAAGATGCAGAAACAGGCAGCAGCATTTCACAGCGCTTTCACCAAAATGAATCTTTGTGAATATTATGTAGATCTTGAAAATAATAGCTTTGATTCGCTGAAGGCGGAAGCTTCAGGATTGGCTGTATTTGAAAAGAGCACAACGTGGGATGCATTGATCGGTGCATATATCGATCATTATGTCTGCGAGGAAGATAAGAAAAAAGTAAGGCAGTTTTATAATCGTGATTATATTGCAAAACGTTTGCAGGAAATTGACGGAGAATTAAACCTGGAGTGCTGTATGATCTTAAACGGCGAAAAACGCTGGGTACAAAATGTGATACTCCGTGGAGAAATGGAAAATTCTCAATATGCATTGGTTTTTCTCCGCGATATTACAGATGCAAAGCGCGAAGCGGAGATACAGAAACAGATGTCCGCAGATAACGAGGCGATGGGGCATCTGATTCAGAGTGTTACGCGTCTTGTGGATCATTTTGCAATCTGTGATCTGGTGGAAGATACGTATGAATATTCCATGATTAACATCAGGACCGATTATCCGCCACAGGGACATTACAGTGATTTGGTAAGACGGGCTACTGCAAAATTTAAAACACTTCCGCCGTTAGAGGCTATGGATGTTTTGCTTTTGCCGGAAAATTTAAGAAAAAACCTTGCAAATAAAAAGGAGATCTATAAATTTGAATACTGTTCGTTAGAAGAAGATTGTTATAGGAGCGCAACATTTATTCCACTGAAATGGGAGAAAGATGTTCTGACAAAAGTATTGTGGGTTTCCATGGATATTACACAGGAAAAGCGAATAGAAATTGAGTCCCGAAAAGCACTGAATGATGCATATCAGGCTGCGGAACGTGCCAACAAGGCGAAAACAGAATTTCTTACCAATATGTCACATGACATCCGCACGCCTATGAATGCGATCGTAGGACTTACGGCAATTGCCGGAGCCAATGTTACGGATCAGGACAAAGTACTTGAATGCCTGGGAAAGATAACAAAAGCCAGCCGGCATTTGCTGGGCCTGATCAATGAAGTACTGGATATGTCCCGCATAGAAAGTGGAAAAATTTCTCTGGAAGAAGAACAGTTCAATCTTTCGGAACTGGTAGAAAATCTGGTTACACTTGTCAAGTCTGGGATTGATGAGCATGGGCATACGTTTGAAGTTCATGTCAAAAATATAGAACACGAAGACGTTTACGGTGATACCATGCGCATCCAGCAGATTTTCACCAATCTTATGAATAATGCCATCAAATACACACCGGATGGTGGAAACATTGTTTTTTCCATTGAGGAAAAAAATAATGGACAATCCGGATTGGGATGTTACGAATTCAGCATTGAGGATAACGGTATTGGCATGGATGAGGACTTTCAGAAGATCATGTTCCAGCCGTTTACGCGTGCAGATGATAAGCGGACGTCCAAAGTGCCGGGAACAGGACTTGGCATGGCAATTACCAAAAATATTGTAAATATGATGAATGGTGATATCCGGGTAAAGAGTGCACGAAATGAGGGAACAAAAATTACCGTAACTATTTTCCTGAGATTACAGGAAAATGACACGGATGAGATGAAAGAACTGATGAATCTGCCGGTACTTGTAGTGGATGATGATGTGTATAGCTGTGAGAGTACGGTCGCAACTTTGGAAGAGATTGGTATTGTAGGAGAGTGGGTCACATCCGGGGAAGAGGCAGTTGCCCGTACGTTTGAGAGACATGAACGAAAAGATGATTATTTTGCCATTATTATGGACTGGAAGATGCCTGAGATGGATGGAATTGAGACAACCAGGCAGATCCGTAAACGTGTAGGGAGGGATGTAACCATCATTGTCCTGACAGCCTATGATTACAGCCAGATAGAAAAGGAAGCAAGAGAGGCGGGAGTAGATGCCTTTATTACAAAGCCATTGTTCCGCTCGCGTCTGGCAACGACTTTAAAGGAAATGATAGACGGAAAAATGGAGCAATTGCCGAAAGATTATTTAAAAGATATTAAGGAGGTAGACTATTCGAATGCCAGGATTCTATTGGTAGAAGATAATGAATTAAACAGCGAGATTGCTGCAGAGATTATTGGCATGACCGGAGCAAAAGTGGAAATTGCGGAAAATGGCAAAGAGGCAGTGGAAAAAATAGAATTTTCAGAAGAAGACAGGTACGATCTTGTGTTTATGGATATTCAAATGCCCGTGATGAATGGGTATGAAGCAACGGCTGCCATCAGGGCGATGCCAGGAAAACGGGGGAAAGTGCCGATCGTTGCAATGACGGCAAATGCGTTTGCGGAAGACGTGCAACTGGCAAAGAACACGGGTATGAATGAACATATAGCAAAGCCGTTGGATATAGCAAAATTAAATGATATATTAAAGACATATTTATAAAGGGAGGAATTATAATGTCCGTAGTAAAAGAACTTTACGAACAGATGAACATGGATTATGAAGGGGTTTTTCAGAGATTGGGGAGCGATGCGGTTGTACAGAAATTTGTGATTCGTTTTCTGGATGATCCGAATTTTGAAAAATTAAGGACTGGAATGGAAAATAAGGATGCCCAGGAAGCTTTCCGCGCAGCGCATACCATAAAGGGAATATGCTTAAACCTTGGATTTAATCCTTTGTATCAGTCAAGTGCTGATTTGACAGAAAAACTCAGAGACGGGCAGATGGATGGAAGTGAAGAATTGTTCCAGAAAGTGGAAGCGGATTATCTGGAACTGACGCAGGCCATTCGAAACACCTTGATGGACAAATAATACCGGGGACTTAAGAAACATCATTATGGGAGAAATGCAGATATGAAACATAAAATTTTAATTGTAGATGATGCGGAATTCAACAGGGAACTGCTCAGGGAAATGTTGCAGGACGAATTCGATATTTTAGAGGCGGACAATGGAAAGAGTGCCTTGGAAGTGATTGCTGAACAGAAAGATCATATTAATGCTATTTTGTTGGATCTGGTTATGCCGGTTATGGATGGATTTGAAGTGCTGAAAAATCTCGGGGAACAGAAAATTATCGGGAAGATTCCGGTTCTGGTTATCAGCGGGGAAAACAGCAGCCAGAATGAAAAGAAATGTTTTGACTATGGAGTGTCTGACTTCATTGGAAAACCATTTAACACAACGTTGGTAAAATTGCGTGTTCAAAATATGGTAAATCAGTATGTTTATAAGAACCGGCTGGAGGAAAAAGTTGCGGAGCAGACAGCCGTATTGCGAAAAGCGAATGAAAGATTAAAGGAACAGGCAGCGAAGCTGGAAAAAAGAAACCAGGATATTATTGAAGTACTGGGAACGATTGTTGAGTACAGGAATCTGGAGAGCGGGGAACATGTACAGCGTGTGAAAGGATATACCCGTATTTTGGCCGAAGTATTCTGTAAAAAATATCCGGAATACGGTCTTACCGAAGAAAAAATAAAAACCATTGCGGCGGCAAGTGTTCTGCATGACCTTGGTAAAATTGCGATACCGGACAGTATTCTTCTGAAGCCGGGAAAACTGACCAGAGAAGAATTTGAAACAATGAAAACACATACGGTTCAGGGCGGTGAAATCATAGAGTCCATGAAAGTGGAACTGGACCCGGAAATGAAGAAGGCATGTTACGAGATTGCGAGATATCATCATGAACGATATGACGGAAAGGGATATCCGGATGGATTAAAAGGAGATGAAATTCCAATTTCTGCCCAACTGGTTTCTATTGCAGATGTGTATGACGCCTTGATTAATGTGCGTTGTTATAAGGCTGCATATCCCAAAGACGAAGCATTTCATATGATCGTGAATGGAGAATGCGGAACTTTTTCACCAAAATTGTTAGAAGCATTTTGCGATGCCAGAGCGGAATTTGAAAAATTGTCGGAAGAAGATATATAATCTGGAAAAGAGCGATATGTATATGATTCCGGACAACGGAAGAACAGGTGAATCAGATATAGAAGTAAAAAATTGAGAATTAAATAAAAATCACTTGACTTAAAGTTAACTTTAATTGGTATATTATGATAGATAAAAGATAAAATTGGAAGGAGAATTTATTTATATGTATATCGAAAAGATTAACGGACCGGAAGATGTGAAGAAATTAAATATAGAAGAAATGACCGTCCTCGCAGAAGAGATGCGTCATGCATTGTTAAAGAGAGCAAGTATTCACGGTGGCCATTTTGGTCCGAATTTTGGTATGGTAGAGGCAATTATTGCGTTACATTATGTTTTTGAATCACCAAAAGACAAAATGGTATTTGATGTTTCTCATCAGACATACCCACATAAGATGCTGACCGGAAGAAAAGATGCTTACTTATATGAAGAACATTATGATGACGTGACAGGATATAGCTGTCCGGAAGAAAGTGAACATGATCATTTCACGATTGGACATACATCAACCTCCGTCAGCCTGGCATGTGGTCTGGCAAAGGCAAGAGACCTGCGGGGAGAAAGCGAAAATGTGATTGCAATTATCGGAGATGGATCTTTAAGTGGTGGAGAAGCCCTGGAAGGTATTGATTTTGCAGCAGAATTAGAGAGCAACATGATTATTGTGGTAAATGACAATGATATGTCAATTGCGGAAAACCATGGCGGGTTGTATTCGAATCTGAAATTACTCCGCGAGACAAATGGACAGGCAGAGTGCAATTTATTTAAGGCAATGGGGCTTGATTATGTCTACGTGGATCATGGAAATGATATCAAAGCGCTGATTGAGGCTTTTAAACTGGTAAAAGACAGTAAGAAACCGGTCGTTGTCCACATCAATACATTAAAAGGAAAAGGTTATAAACCGGCAGAGGAACATAAGGAAGAGTGGCACTGGCATCTTCCATTTGATATCGAAACAGGAGAATCGCATTTTCCGGAAGTGGAAGATTATTCTTCGGTAACGTATGAGTATCTGATTGACAAGATGAAAAAAGATCCAACAGTTGTTGCAATTACATCCGGAACGCCAACAATTCTTGGATTTACGGCGGAGAGAAGAAAAGAAGCCGGCCGGCAGTTTGTAGATGTGGGAATTGCAGAGGAGACAGCAGTAGCACTTGCTTCCGGAATTGCCAAGGGAGGCGGAAAACCGGTATACGGTGTATATTCCAGCTTTATCCAGAGAACGTATGACCAGATTTCACAGGATCTGTGTATCAATGGAAACCCGGCAACTATTGTTGTGTATACAGGATCTGTGTTTGGAATGACGGATGTCACCCATCTGGGATTGCAGGATATTCCGATGCTTTCTAATATTCCGGGACTGGTTTATCTGGCACCGACAACAAAGGAAGAATATTTGTCAATGCTTGACTGGAGTGTAGAGCAGAAGGAAATGCCGGTTGCGATTAAACTTCCGGGCGGAGATATGATTTCAGATGGAAAAGAAGTCGCAAAAGACTGGAGTCAGCTCAACACCTATGAGGTAACAGAAAAGGGAAGCAAAATCGCACTGATCGGACTCGGAACATTTTATTCTCTGGCACAGCAGACTGCAAAAATGCTGGAGGAAAAGGGAATTCATGCAACTGTGATCAATCCGTATTATATTACCGGACTGGATGAAAGACTGCTGGAAAACCTGAAAGCAGATCATGACACGGTCGTCACACTGGAAGATGGTATCTTAGATGGTGGTTTCGGAGAAAAAATTGCAAGATTTTATGGAAGCAGCGATGTGAAAGTCTATAATTACGGATTGAAGAAAGAATTTCTTGACCGGTATGATGTAAATGAGGTATTAAAAGAGAATCATCTGACGGCAGAACAGATTGTAAATGACATTTTGTAAAAGGCAGAAATAAACAGGAAACCTTGTGAGAATCGACACAATATGGTAAAATATAACATACTAGAGCTTATTTTGCATAGTGGTTAAAATAGCGGGCTCATGGAAGGAGCGGTATCATATGAAGAATAAAGATTCGAAAGCAAGGATGCAGATTATTTTTGGGATACTTTTGTTTGCACTGATTTTTATGGCAGAACTGTATGCCATGGTCAATTTCCCGAAAATGTTTATTGTTCTGGCTGTTTTGGCTGTAGCAGACCTGATTTGCCTTTATGTTGCAATCAAAGGTATGATTTCAGTATATGAAATAAAATATGCCCGAAGAGAGGAACAGTATGAGAGCATTTTCAAATCAGAAAAAGCATCTTATATAATGTTGAAAAAATATTTTGAGGAAATAGCGGTCAAACTTGCATATATGGAAGAGGCTTCTAAGATTCCAACCGAAGAAATCATTAATGCACAGAAAGGAATTGCAAAAGTGATTATCAAACGGTCCCATGAGAATACCGATGCGTTGATGAATTCTTATGAGCAGTTGATTGACCGCTTTGATACGTTCCAGAAGGGAATGGATGGATTCGGAACCGTTGCAGGCGCCTATAAAGATGAAATCCTCTCTGCCTGTAAGGATGAAATTTCTTCGATACAGAAGGACGGAAAAGAACAGGAACATTCACAGGATAAAGAGATAGCCGCAAAGCTGCAGGAAATCATTGTTGCGATGAAAGATATGGAGCTGCGTCTGAACCAGACCATTATGAATAATCAGAAAGTGGTTGTTTCCCAGCCGCAGGTTTCTGTACCTGTCGCTGCACCAGTGGAACCTCAGCCGGTGTCGCAGAAGCCGGTGGAGAAAAAAGAGGTAGAGCCGGAGATCTCGCCAGAGCCGGAAGAAAGCGTTCAACCAGAACCAGAGATTTCACCAGAGCCGGTAGAAAGCGTTCAACCGGAACCAGAGATTTCACTGGAACCAGAAGAAAGTATGGAGCCGGAACCGGAGATTTCACCGGAAATGGAAGAAAGCATGGAGCCGGAACCGGAGATTTCACCGGACATACCGGAAGAGGAGAATATGGAACCTGAGGAAGAACCTCCGATCATGGAGGCGGATGAGATTATTCCGCCAGACCCGGAAGAATCCATTGAGGAAGCAGAAGAACTGGTGGAGCCGGACCCGATTCCGGAGGAAGCCATTGTCGATGAAGCGGATGATGAGAACTTACCGGAGGAAGAAATTCCACCAATGCCGGATCTGTCAGATCCAAACCGTTCCATGAGCCCGGATGAAATTGCTGCGCTGTTTGCCAATATGGGCAACGATAACAATGCGGACAAAGTTGAGGAACCTGTCGAAGAACCTGTGGAGCCGGATCCGATTCCGGAGCCGATTGAAGAGCCGGAAGCTGTGAAAGAAGCACCGCTTCAGCCGGAAGAACCGGCAGATCCCAATAAAGCATTAAGCCCGGATGAGATCGCCGCTTTATTTGCAAGTATGGGAACGTAAATCAAAAGGATAAAATAATGGGTAACGCCATTTGTTGTACGGTATGCGTGCAGCAGATGGCGTTTTGCTATGGGAAAGGAAAAATATAGTTGCATTTCCGTTTTATTGTGTTATACTTAGGTCGTTGCAATTTAATAGTTTAAAGCAGAGTAGACACATGTGCGTTAAGTGCCGGATGAACAGGGAGTTGTCACCCGGACGAAAAGAGAATCTTGCGGTACATGAGTCGCATCCCGCTGCATCCGAAGATAATATTATCTCCAGTTGTAGTACGGTGAGGTCTGCAAAGGAGGTAATTTTTTTATGAAAAAATTCGTTACTTTGTTCACCGATTCTTTCCGTGAATTAAAAGCGGTAAGAACCATCACTACCATGGCAATGCTTGCTGCAGTCGCCGTAATTCTAGGATTTTTCTCCATTGAATATGGACAGTTTATCCGGATTGGTTTTTCTAGTATTCCAAATGGTATCATTGATTATCTGTTTGGACCGGTGGTTGGAGGAATTTTTCATGGCGCGTTGGATATTATCAAGTATATGATGAAGCCAACCGGACCATTTTGTCCGCAGCTGACACTGGTGGTTGTACTGGCAGGCGTATTGTATGGATGCTTTTTTTATAAGAAAAAGCTCACCATCTGGCGTGTGCTGGCAGCAAAATTTGTAGTTATGCTGATTTGTAACGTGATTCTGACAACACTTTGTCTGAATGTGTTATATGGACAGGCCTTTATGGTGCTTCTTCCGGCGCGTGCGCTGAAGAATCTGATTATGTGGCCGATTGATTCGGTGATTTTTTTCGCAATTACAAAGGCGTTGGAACAGATCGGACTCTTTCGTATGTTCCAGAAACCCGTACTTGCAAAATCTGCAAATATGCAGAAGAACTAGAGAATTTCATTGGTAGAAAAATACCGTCCGCAGAAGAAAAACTGTGGACGGTATTTTTATGAAATGATTTATTTTTGGATTGGATGAGAGGCGATATGTTTAAGGATACGAACAGCGGTCTGCATACCTTCCACAGAAATGTGTTCATATGGTCCGTGAAAACCATAGCCACCGGTGCCAAGATTCGGGCACGGTAATCCCATAAAGGAAAGCCTTGCGCCGTCTGTACCGCCACGGATTGGGCGGGAGAGCGGTGTCAGACCTTCGGAGGCAATTGCCTGTTTTGCCAGATCCACGATTTCCATTTTATCCTCAATGACGGAGAGCATATTCTCATAGGAATGTTCGATGTCGAGTGTGACGGTTTCCGGTCCATACGTTTGGTTCATGGATTGTGCAATGTCACGCAGATTCTGCAGACGTTTCTCAAATGTAGTTTTATCATGGTCACGAATGATAAAGGAAAGGGTGGCGGAAGCCACATCTCCGGACATATCGGTCAGGTGGTAGAATCCTTCCCGGCCGCTGGTGTGTGCCGGAGTTTCCATTTCCGGAAGCCGGGAAACAATTTCACATCCTACCAGTGCCGCATTGACCATAATGTCTTTTGCTTCGCCCGGATGAACGTTTACACCTTTGATATGAAAGACGGCACTTGCGGCATTAAAATTTTCGTAAGCCACTTCGCCTTCGTAATCACCATCCACCGTGTAAGCGTAATCTGCCTGAAAGATATCAAGGTCAAACAGATCCGCACCTGCACCGACTTCTTCGTCCGGTGTAAACCCGATCCAGAGTTCCCCGTGTGGGGTACCTTCTGCAATCAGTTCTTCCACGGCTGTCATGATTTCGGCAACACCTGCCTTGTCATCAGCGCCCAGAAGTGTAGTGCCGTCTGTGGTGATCAGGGTTCTTCCTTTTAAAGAGGCAAGGGACGGAAAATCATTTACCTTTAAGACGTCCTGACTTCCTTTTAATAAGACATCTTTGCCATCATAGTCAGGAATGATCTGAGGCTTGACATCTTTTCCGGAAAAATCCGGGGCGGTATCCATATGGGCGATAAATCCGATGGATTTACAGTTTTCCATGCCCGGTGTGGCAGGGAGCTTGGCATATACATAGCAGTGATCGGTGAGGAGTATATTGGTAAGACCGAGAGTTTCCAGTTCCTGTTTTAAAACTTTAGCAAGCGTAAACTCACGCTCACTGCTTGGAATGTCACTGCAGGATTCGTCGGAGGTTGTCCAGTAGCTGACATATTTTAGTAATCTTTCTTCTACTTTCATGTTAAATTGTTCCTTTCAAATATGCTTTTAAAAAAATTTAAAAAAAATAAAAAAAGTGCTTGCTTTTTTAATACTCCTATTATATAATAACTCTTGTCTTAAGGAAAGACACAAAACAAACAACTTAGAAATGCGCGATTAGCTCAGCTGGCAGAGCACCTGACTCTTAATCAGGGTGTCCAGGGTTCGAACCCCTGATCGCGCACTAAATAATTTCAGTAACATTTTTAGATGAATGAAATTGCAAAAGAACTCTTGACGAACAATGTGATTCGTTGGGGGTTTTTTTATTAAACAGTTCTGATTCCAGATTCCCATTTTTACATTAGAATAAATATATAATGTCCTTTTAAATCTGACGTTAACTATCTGAATGGTTACGCTTAACAACAGTAAAACAGACTGTTATAATAATGGAGACAGCGAGGGATGTGTTTATGTTAAATGAAATAGTTAAGAATACGGAAAAGTATATAAAAACACATAGTAAAAACATACGAAAAGGCAAGGGACAATTTTTTACCCCATTATCAATTGTAAATTATATGGCCAAAAAGGCTATTGTAAAAGCAGAGCATCTTTCAATAGCAGAGCCGGGAGCCGGAAATGGATTGCTATCAGCAGCAGTTGTTAAATATGGTATGGATTCGGGTATGTGTAAATCATTTTCAATTCGGTTTATTGAAAATGATCCGGATATTATGCCTGT
>ERZ808270.272-NODE-272-length-32275-cov-5.238237_pt1 | contig 32275 bp, 26 predicted proteins | sample MGYA00521082_ERZ808270 | MGnify/ENA primary metagenome ERZ808270 (study PRJEB31516, sample SAMN03275594) | gut metagenome | biome: mammalia-associated habitat; material: feces | host: Papio cynocephalus | place: Kenya | collected 2012-07-27 ... | reverse complement strand
GTTGCGCCGGAACCGCCACCCCGTTGCGCCGGAACCGCCACCCCGTTGCGCCGGAACCGCCACCCCGTTGCGCCGGAGACACCCCCGCACCCCCTTGACACGGTATAGGGGTATGGGGTATAATAGTGCGCGTTTTGAGTCCATATCAGGCAGAAGAACAAAAAAGAATGCAGAGACAATGAAAGATTGCTATGACCAGAAGGCGCTCGTCGTGCGGCTTAATCGCGTAGCGGGACAGATCAACGCGATTCGCCGCATGATAGAAGACGACAACACGAAATGCGAAGACATCATGATCCAAATCAACGCGGCGGACTCAGCCTTGCATCGCATCGGCCTTGTCGTCCTCGAGGGACACCTCGGGCACTGCGTCCGCCACGGCATAGAAGAAGGCAAGGCCGACGAGGCCATCGCGAATTTCAAGGATTCCCTCGAACAATATGTAGGCATAAAGTAAAGAAAGAAGGTCCATATGGGTTGTTGCTGTTGCTGTGAACACGAAAAGACTGAAGCCCCCGCGGAACTAACGGGGTGGGCGAAAGTCGACGGGGTGCTTTCCGCCTTCTGCGAAAAGCTCGAGAATTGGCGGATTCTGCTCGTCAGCGGCGTATGCGTGGCGATTGGGTTGGCGAACCACCTCAAGGGCATGCATATGGGATACGCCAACCCGGCGCTCGTGGCGGTCGTCCTTTCTGGTCTGCCGCTCGCTTACGAGGCTTTTCGCACGCTCTTCGCCGAAAGGCGCATTACTTCGGCGCTTCTCATTACGCTGGCCATGATAGCCGCCCTTTCGATAGGCGAGACGTTTGCCGCCGGCGAAGTCGCGTTCATCATGGCTCTCGGAGAGAAACTGGAGGCCTTCTCCGTGCGCCGGGCGCGCAAAGGCGTGAAGAGTCTCGTGAAACTGAAAGAGCTCGTGAACGACAAACTCAAGGTGGGCGACATCGTGCCGGTAGGGCCGGGCGCGGCGTTTCCCTGCGACGGCGAAGTCATAGAGGGCGAAACGACGGTGGACCAGTCCGTCATAACGGGCGAATCCGTGCCGGTTCGCAAAGTCCCCGGCGACAGCGTATTCTGCGGCACGCTGAACCGCTACGGCTTCGTGCGCATAAAGGCGCGCGCCGTGGGGGGCAATTCGAGCCTGGCGCGCACCATCCGCCTCGTCAACGAAGCCGAAAAGCATCGCGCGCCCATCCAGCGCATCGCCGACCGCTGGGCGGCGTGGCTCGTGCCGTCCGCCCTCTGCGTCGCCCTCCTGACGTTCCTGGCCTGGTTCTTCTGTCTGGACGCGGGTCTCCCCAAGGCGCTTACCTGCGCCGTGACGGTGCTCGTGACATTCTGCCCCTGCGCGCTCGCACTCGCGACGCCCACGGCGATTGTCGCGGCAATCGGGCAGGCGACGAAGCGGGGCGTGCTCATCAAAACGGGTGAAGCGCTCGAGAAAGCCAGCCGGGTGGACGTCGTCGCCTTCGACAAGACCGGCACGCTGACGACCGGAACCTGGGCCAACAACCTGCGCCGCGACCAGGAAGGACGCATCCTCGCCGGCGAGAAACTGGATGTGGCCGACACCCTGCGCCCCGAAGCCGCCGAAACGATCGCGGACCTCAAATCGCTGGGCGTGACCAGTTGCCTGCTGACCGGCGACCACGCCCCGATCGCCGCGAAGTTCGCCGCGCTTTGCGGCATTGAACAGGTCAAGGCGGACCTCCTTCCCGAAGACAAGGTCAACGCCGTCAAGGAACTGACCGCGCGCGGTGCCCACGTCGCGATGGTGGGCGATGGCGTGAACGATGCCGCCGCCATGAAATACGCCTCGGTCGGCATCGCCATGGCCGGCGCGGGGACGGATATCGCGACGGAGGCGAGCGACATCGCCATCATGAACGACCACCTCTCGTCCGTTGCTTACGTAAAACGCCTGGCGCAAGCCTGCGTGCGCACGATCCGCTTCAACATCACGCTTTCCATGACCATCAACTTCGTCGCCGTTTCCCTCGGCGTCACGGGTTGCATGACGCCGGTCTGGGGTGCGCTTGTCCACAACGCAAGTTCGTTCCTCGTGGTTCTGAACGCCGCGCTTCTTTACGACAGGCGCATCAAAACGCACACATCCCAGGCGGAAAACGCCTAGAAGTCGCCTGAAGCGGACTTGGACGCAAGCAAAACCCCGTCGCTTTCCATGAAAAGCGGCGGGGTGCGTTCTTAAGCGCGTCTGGGACGGCCGGTTCTCAGCCGTTCTTGCGGTCCGGTGCGGACGCAGGGGCCGCAAGACGTTCCGCACGCGACTTGAGGCGAAGGAACACGATCCCCGTGACCGGCACCGTGAGCATGTAGAGAATGCCGGCGATGCCGAGGGTCAGGAGATGGTCCGCAAACAAAAGCGCGATCACGAGAAGCGCCAAAGTGACGAAAAGCCGCGTTTGGGCGCGCCCGTGGACATGCATCGCCTTGAGGGAAAGCGTAGGCAGGCGCGAAGCCATCAGGGCGCCGACAAAGAGAAGCATGAAAATCCCGAAAACCGGACTCTGCAGGAACGCGTGCAGCGCGGGATATTTCGCCGGCGCATCGAGCGCCATCGAGAGAATCGCCGGCGTCAGCACCATCCAGCACCCGCCCGGCGCGGGAACCCCCGTGAAAAAGTGCTTCCAGTAGGGCAGGGTCGGCTGATCGAGCATCGTATTGAAGCGCGCCAGCCGGAAGCAGTCGCACATCGCGTAGAAGAGCGAGGCGCCCAGGACAAACCGGATGATCCGCGCGTCGACCGCGACGCCATCCACCACATGTGCGGGCCCTCCCGTCAGCCAGAAGTACATGAACAGCGCCGGCGCGACGCCGAAATTGACGAAGTCCGCGAGGGAATCAAGTTCGGCGCCGAGCTTCGAGCTCGCGTGCAAAAGCCGCGCCACGCGCCCGTCCACGCCGTCGCAGATGCAGGCGAGCATGAGCGCGTAGAGGGCCGGGACGAACCGCCCCTCGCTCGCGAGCGAAATGGACGTCACCCCGGCGCAAGCGGCCGTCGCCGTGATCAGATTGGGGAAAAGCGCGCGTAGCGGCACTTCCTCCGCGCGCCCTTCTCGATTCCTTCTTTTGCGTCCCCGCAACCTGAACTTGCCCATGGCGTCCTCTCAGTTGACTGTGATGCGGATGCCCCCGCCCGTGGCGTCGTCTTTGGACGGCGCCGGCGGACGCGGCGGTTTCGGCGCATTCTTGCGGGGCGGCCCGATGAGGGCGCCCAGAATGCGCCCGAGCGTCTTCGGGGCCTGTTCGACAAAACACTCGTCCTTCAGTTCCTCAAGCACGCGGTTGATGACGTCCTCGCCCAGTTCGCGGTGCGCATTCTCGCGTCCGCGGTACTGGAGCGTCAGCTTGACCTTGCAGCCGTCCTTGATGAAGTCGCGGATCTGGTTCAACTTGTAGTTGAAATCGTTCGTGTCCGTGCCGGGGTGGAACTTGATTTCCTTGACCTTCTGGACCTTCTGGGACTTCCGTGCCTGCTTGGCGCGGATAGACTCCTCGTATTTGAACTTCCCGTAGTCCATGATTTTGCACACGGGAGGCACCGCGTTCGGCGTGATTTCGACAAGGTCGAGACCGCGCGAATCGGCCAAATGTTGCGCTTCGCGCGTCTGCATGACGCCGAGCATGTTGCCGTTGCTATCAAGTACGCGAACCTGCGGCACGCGGATCTTGTAGTTTACACGAGTGAACTGTGCGATATGTCACCTCTCTATTGTTAGATTTCGGATACCACTATTTTACCAAATCGGAGCACCCGAATGCAAGCATCTTTTTGGCTTGCGCGAGAAAAGTCGCGCGACCCGATACTGCATGCTGGCGGAAGCCCCCTTTGCTTCCGGCCGTCCCGCGCAAGAACCGCCTCGGGACTGGCCCGGTCGGCGACGCCTCGCGCCACGCAAAACCGCCCGGGGCGATACCCCTGGGCGGCTGGCATACTGGTGCGCCTGGTGGGACTCGAACCCACACACGTTTCCGCACGGGAACCTAAATCCCGCGTGTCTGCCATTTCACCACAGGCGCGCGAAAATCATTTTCTCTGCAGCTTCTCCTTGTGCGCGAGGAAGATGCGCGTGCGATCCGCCAGCGTCTGGGCGTTCGGATAGTTTCCGGGCCCTGTCGCTTTCCCGAAAGCCTCGAGCGCGGCTTTCTGGGCGGACGTCAGATTCTGCGGCACTTCGATGACGATATGCGCGTAGACGTCGCCGGCCGAACCGCCGCGCAACGCCGGCACCCCCTTGCCGTGCAAGACGAGCGTTTTGCCGTCCGCCGTCTTCTCGGGGATGCGCACGCAAGCGACGCCCGCCGGCGTGGGCACGTCGACCGTGCCGCCCAAGGCCGCGGTGACGGGCGAAACGTAAACCTTGACATGCAAATCCCGTCCGTCGCGCTCGAAGATGTCGCTTTCCCGCACGCGCAAAAGCACGTACAAATCGCCCGCCGGACCGCCCCGCAGGCCGCCGCCGCCCTTGCCCGCCAGACGCAGGCGCGAACCGTCGTCCACGCCCGCCGGAATCGTCAGCTCGATATGCTGCGGCTTGGAGACGTAGCCCGTTCCGCGGCACTTGCGGCACGGATGCGCGATGACCGACCCCGTACCCCCGCACGTCGGGCAGGTCTGCCGGACCTGGAAGAAGCCGCTCCCGCCAATGACGTATCCCGAGCCGCCGCAGGTCTTGCACGTCGTGCGCCCCTGGCTGTCCGCGGAACCCGTGCCGTGGCAGGCGTCGCATTCCGTCGGCAAATCGATTTCAATCGTCCGCTTGCTGCCGAATACGGCCTCGTCGAAGTCTATCGTCAGCTCGAACGTCATGTCATTGCCGCGCTCGGGCGCATTCGGGTCTGCGGCCGCGCGCCGGCGTCCGCCGCGGCGACCACCCCCGAAGTAGCTGCTGAATTCTTCCGCGCCGCCCCCGCCGAAAAGCGAACTGAAGAGGTCGCCCAGATCCTGGAAGTCTCCACTGTGGGAGAAATCGCGCTTGAAGTCGAATCCGCCCGGACCGAAGTTCACGCCCTCGTGTCCGAACCGGTCGTATTTCTTGCGCTTTTCAGGGCTGGACAGCACCTCGTAGGCTTCCGAAATCTCGGCGAACTTGTCCTTCGCCTTGGGATCGTCCGGATTGCGGTCGGGGTGGTACTTCATCGCAAGTTTGCGGTAGGCGGACTTGATCTGGTCCGCCGTCGCATCCCTGGATACGCCCAAAACTTCGTAATAATCGCGTTTCTGCGCCATATTCAGCCTCTAGACTTCCTTATTTCGGCTTGCCGGACGACACGACGACTTGCGCCGCGCGCAGGACTTTGCCCTTGAGCGTCCAGCCGCGCTTGGCTTCGTTGGAGACCTTGCCTTCCTCGATCGAGGGGTGCGGAAGATGCGCAATCGCCTCCATGCGCTCGGTGTCCAGCGTGTTGCCCACGCTGTCGAACGGCTCGGCGCCGTGTTCCTTCAAGGTCTTCAGCAGGGCGTCCAGGACGAGCTGCACGCCCTTGACGAACGGATCGTCCGCGCCCTTCTCGCCCGCCGCCTTCTCTAGCGCCAACGCCAGATTGTCCACTGTCGGCAGGATGTCCTTCAGGATATCCGCCTCGGCATAGCGATACGTGTCCTCGCGATCGCGCGCCGTACGCTTCTTGAAGTTGTCGAAGTCGGCCAGAAGACGCGTATAGAGATCCTTCCAGTCCGGCTGCGCGGGCTTTTCCGGCGCCTTCTCCGCGGACTTCGCCTCTTTCGCCTCTTCGGACGCCTTGGGGGACTCGGCCGTCTTCGCCGTCTCTTCCGCGGGCTTTTCGGCCGTCTCTTCTTTCTTGACGTCTTCGCTCATGGTCAAGCCTTTATCTGGCCCGCCTTCGCGAGCATTTTCGCCTCGACGCTCTGAATCTCGGCAAAGCCCTGCGAGCTGTGCGGATTGAGTCCGTCGGAAGCCTCCATGGAGCTGTCCGCCTCGTTGTAGATCGTCGCTTCCAGACCCTTGAGGGACTCGAAGAAGATGTTGCCCTTGTAGAGGCCCAGCGTGACCTCGGCCGTGGCCTTGTCGGCCCAGACCTGGATCGCCGCGCGGGCGGCCTGGGTGGCCGGGTCGAACCAGCGTCCATCATAGATCTGGTCGCTCACGACGCGCGAGAGGTACTCGAAGAGGACCGTCGAACGGCGGTCCATCACGCCCTGGTAGATGTACTTGAGGCCCCACGAGAGGACTTCCATGCCCGGGGCTTCGTAGACGCCGCGGCTCTTCGTGCCGATGATGCGGTTCTCGAGCGCGTGCTTCATGCCGATGCCGTTGCGCCCGCCAATCTCGTTGACCGCGAGCATGACCTTGTAGGGCGTCATCTTCTTGCCGTTGACCGCCACGCAGCGTCCCTGCTCGAACTTGAGGACGACCTTCTCCACCTTGTCCGGCGCCTGCTCGGGCCACACGCCCATCGTGGGCTTCACGATGCGCATGGACGTCTCCATGGACTCCAGATCCTCCGCCTCGTGCGAAAGACCGGCGAGGTTCGCGTCCGTGGAATATTTCTTCTTCGTGCCGACGAACGCCACAATGCCGCGGTCCGCCAAGAAGTCCACCATCTGCGTGCGGCCGGGGAACTTCTTCAGGAGCTCGCTGTCGCGCCAGGGCGCATACACGCCGAAGGAGGGATCGAACACGTTGACATAGCGCTCGAAGCGCATCTGGTCGTTTCCGCGGCCCGTCGCGCCATGCACCAGGACCGTGCAACCGGCCTTCTTCATCGCCGGCAGGAGCTTCTGCACCGTCACCGCGCGCGCGATGCCCGTCGAGTTCCAGTAGCCGCCGTCGTACATCGCCTGGCACTTGACCGTCTCGAAACAGATGTCGGCCATCTCCTTCGTCACGTCGACGATCGTCGTCTTGACGCCTGTGGGGGCCATGCGCGCCTTGATGTCGTTGATGTCCTTCTCGTCGGGCTGGCCGACGTTGGCGGAGAACGCCTTCACGTTCACTCCCGCATCCTTGAGGACGCAGCAAATCGTTTTAGAATCCAGACCGCCCGACACGCACACGCCGACGGTTTTGCCTTTGAGATCTTCAAGCTTCATACTATAGTCCTTTCTCGGAACAGACACAAATTATAGCATAAGCGGCGGCGAAAATGCAAGCACAAAAACCGTTCTCTCGCCGACCCCGCCAATCCCGCCACCCACCAATCCTGTCCGTCCTGCACATCCTGTCTGAAGCGCACAAATTTTCCACTTCTCCGTGCCTTTATACCTCGGTATTAAAACTCCGCGCCCCCATTCTCTAGATTCTCCTACCGGCGGGCGGCTCTCGGCTCCCCGCGTCTACATTATCTCTAACACGGTTAATTACCCCCTGCAATTCTACAACTCTTCTCGGCCCAAACCGTGCGGGCCGCAAGGGACTGCGACCCCTTTTGAGTGTGAGTGGATCGCAGAGATCGGGAGGACGGAAGAAGCGAGGAAGGGGCCCCGATGCGCGGCGGCGGGCTTCTGCGCTGTCCCGCCGGAGAACGCCGCATGTTTTCCGCACTTTTCTGTATCCCTGTCGCGTCAAATATGATAAAATATACGGTAATCTTTCAATTCAAAATCAGTATCCATATGAAGAAGCATCCGTTTGTTGTCCGTCGGCTCTCGTCCATCGCGATAAGTTCGTTCATCGCGGGGATATTCATCGCCTTGGGCGCGACCGTCTTTCTGGCCATTCGCCAGGGCGGGCACTCCTACAGCTTCCACATCGTCGGGGCGGTGTTCTTCACGCTCGGGCTGTACGCCATCATCCACTGGAACCTGTGGCTTTTCACGGGCAAAGTCGGCTATGTAGGGGACTACAAGCCGCGGTTCTGGGTGTCGCTTCTGATCTGTTTCTTCTTCAACCAGCTGGGCGCGGTGCTTGTTCCGGCGCTCATCAAGCTGACGCGCCTCTACAACATGATCGAGGCGGAGGCGAAAACGCTCGTGGCCGCCAAGATGAACGACACGCCCCTTTCCATCTTCATCCTCAGCATCATGTGCGGCATCATGATCTACATTGCCGTCAAAGGGCACCAGATCTGCGCCTATCCTCTGGCGAAAACGATCGCCGTCTTCCTCGCGATCCCGACGTTCATCATGTGCGGCTTCGAACATGTCGTGGCCAACGCGGCCTACTTCACCTACGGGCACTTGTTCTCCGCGAAGGTCGTTTGGTACTTCGTCCTCATGGCGGTCGGCAACGGAATCGGCTCCATCGGGCTCGCCTGGCTCTACAAAGTGCAGCACCGCCTGGCGCAGCGCGCCTAGGACGGGCGGGAAGGCGGACAAAAAGAACGAGGAGAACCGGGCGCGGTTCTCCTCGTTTCGTTCTGCCGGGCGTTGCGCCGTCAGGCGTTCGCCACGGGCTTGAGCGCGATTTTGGCGGCGTGTCCGTTCAGGTTCAGGGCCGGCGCCTCGACCGGACCGAACGCGAGTTCCACGGCCAGGGTCTCGTTCTTGACGTAGTCCGCATGCGCCTCGAGCGCCGCGCGCAGGTCGGCATCCGCCTCGACGGCGAGGGCGATGCGCTGCGTCACCTCAAAGTTCGCCTCCTTGCGCATGGACTGGACGTGCGAGACGAACTCGCGCGCCAGGCCTTCCGCGACCAGTTCCGGTGTCAGCGCCGTCTCGAGCCCGACGACGACCGGCCCGGCGGACGCGACGACAAGTCCGGCTTTGGGCTTGCGCGTCACAATGACGTCCTCTTCCGTCAGCGGGACGCCCTCGACCGTCGCCGCGCCGCCGAAGGATTTCAACGCGGCGATTCCGGCGGCGACCGCCTTCATCTTGGGCCCGCACTTCTTGCCGAGCGTCTTGAAGTTCGCCTTGTAGGTCACGTCGCAGAGCGCCGTCTCGTCCGCGATGAATTCGACGCGCTTCACGTTGAGTTCGTCCTCGATCAGCGCCTCGAGACCGTGCACGTCGCCGCCCGCCAGCTTCAGGGCCGCCAGGGGCTGGCGCACCTTGAGGTCGTTGTCCGCCCGCAGGCGGCGTCCGAGTTCCACGACGGTCTGCACGTCGGCCATGCGCTTTTCGAGCGCGAGGTCGCGCGCCGCGGCGTTCGCCGTCGGGAAGTCGCAGAGGTGCACCGAATCGGGGTCGCTCTTCCCCTTCAGGTTGCGGTAGATCTCCTCCGCGATGAACGGCGTGAACGGCGCGGCGACTTTGGCGAGCTGCACCAGGACGTAGCGGAGCGTGCGGTAGGCGGAAAGCTTGTCCGTGTCGTTCGTCGACTTCCAGAACCGGCGGCGGCTGCGGCGGATGTACCAGTTCGTCAAATCCTCCACGAACTTCACGAACGGACGCACCGCGCGCTGCAGGTCGTAGGCGTCCATCGCCGCGGTCACGTCGGCGATGAGCGTTTCCATGGACGAGACGATCCACCGGTCCAGCACGTTCGCGCTTTCGGGATAGACCACCTCGGCGTCGGCGAAGCCGTCCACGTTCGCGTAGGTCACGAAGAACGCGTAGGCGTTCCACCACGGAATCAGCAGGTCGCGCAGGATCTGCTTGACGCCGTTCTCGGAGAACTTGAGGTTCTCGGCGCGCACGACGGGCGAGTAGATCATGTAGAGGCGGATGGCGTCCGCCCCGTAGGTGTCGAGCATCAGGTTGGGGTCTGGATAGTTCTTGAGCCGCTTGGACATCTTCTTGCCGTCCTCGGCCAGCACGAGCCCGTTGACGACCACGTTCCGGTAGGGCGACTCTCCGAACAGCATCGTGCCCAGGAGCATGAGCGTGTAGAACCAGCCGCGCGTCTGGTCGAGACCCTCGGCGATGAAGTCCGCCGGGAAGAAGTCCCTGAAGCTTTCCGCGTCCGGCTTGCCGTCCGCGCCGCCCATGTAGTGCTGCTGGGCGTAGGGCATGGAGCCCGACTCGAACCAGCAGTCCAGCACTTCGGGGGTGCGATGGTAGGTCTTGCCGTCCTTCTTGATGACGATCTTGTCCACGTAGTGCTTGTGGAGGTCGGTCGCCTTCACGCCGGAGAGCGCCTCCAGTTCGGCGATGGACCCCACGCAGATCATGTCCGTCGGGTCGGCGTCGTTGACCCACACGGGGATGCAGCTGCCCCAGAAGCGGTTGCGCGAGATGTTCCAGTCGCGCGCGTCCTTCAGCCAGTTGCCGAAGCGCTTTTCGCCCACGTACTCGGGCGTCCAGTGCACCGTTTCGTTGTTGGCGACGAGCTGGTCGTGCAGGTCCTCGACCTTCACGTACCAGGCGTCGATGGCGCGGTAGATGAGCGGCGTATCCGTGCGGTCGCAGTAGGGATAGGCGTGCACGATCGTGGACTGGTGGACGAGCTTGCCTTCCGCCTTGAGGCGCTTGATGATGTCCTTGTCGCAATCCTTGCAGAAGCGTCCCTGGTATTCGGGGATTTCCGGACCGAACGCCGCGCTCGCGTCCAGCGGGTCGACGATGGCGTTCATGCCGGCTTCCTTGCAGACGCGGAAGTCGTCCTCGCCGTAGGCGGGAGCGATGTGCACGAGGCCCGTGCCGTCGTCCGTCGTGACGTAGTCGTCGTTCAGCACGCGGAAGGCGCCTTCGGCCTTCTTCGCCGCGTAGTAGGGGAAGATGGGCTCGTATTCCCAGCCCTTGAGCGCCGAACCCTTCATTTCGGCGACGATTTCATACTGCTCCGGCTTTTTGAAGTAGACGGGCAGGCGCGCCTGGGCCATGACGTAGATGGGCCGGGCCGCGTCCGTCAGATCCCGCACCGCCACGTAGTCGATCGACGCGCCGGCGCAGATCATGAGGTTCTCGGGGAGCGTCCAGGGGGTCGTCGTCCAGATGAGGAGGTAGACGGGCGCGCCCGCGGGGAACTTCAGGCTTCCCGTGGAAAGCGCCTTCACGCGCACGGTGACCGTCGGGTCCTGCACGTCCTTGTAGTTCGAGCCCGCCTCGAAGTTCGACAGCGGCGTGGAAAGCTTCCACGAATAGGGCATGATGCGGTGCGACTTGTAGACGCGCCCCTGGTTCCAGAGCTGCTTGAAGACCCACCAGATGGTCTCCATGAAGTCGGGGTTCATGGTCTTGTAGTCGTGGTCGAAATCGACCCACCGCCCCATGCGCGTCACGGTCTTGCGCCATTCGGCGACGTACTTGAGCACCATCGAGCGGCACTGTTCGTTGAACTTGTCCACGCCGAATTTCTTGATCTCGGGCGCGCCGGCGATCCCCAGCGCATCCTGGGCCAGCGCCTCGATCGGCAGGCCGTGCGTATCCCACCCGAACCGGCGCTCGACGTACTTGCCGCGCATGGTCTGGTAGCGCGGCACGATATCCTTGATCGTGCCGGCCAGAAGGTGGCCGTAGTGCGGCAGGCCCGTCGCGAAAGGCGGCCCGTCGTAGAATTTGTAGCGTTCCTTGCCCTCGTTCTTCTTGAGGGACTTCCCGAACGTGCCGTCTTTCGCCCAGAAAGCGAGGACGTCCTCTTCCATCTTCGGGAAGGCGACTTTGTTGGATACCGGCTTGAACATACTCTATTCTCTTATCGATTGATTTAGGCGGGCTTGTACGAGTCCTTCAGCGTCACCGCACGGTTGAAGACGGGCGCTTCGGGCGTATGGTCCTTCTCGTCCGCGACAAAGTAGCCCACGCGCTCGAACTGGAAGCGCTCTTCCCTCTTCGCGTTCGCCAGGGCGGGCTCGACATACCCCTTCACTTCCTTGAAGGAATCGGGGTTCATGTACTTGAGGAACTCCTCGGGACCGTCCTTGAGCGGGTCTTTCTCCGTGAAAAGGCTGGAGTAGAGGCGGAAGGTCGCCGGGACGCCGGTCGCGCAGTCCACCCAGTGGATCGTGCCCTTGACCTTGCGTCCGTCCGCGGCGTTTCCGCCCCAGGAGGCTTCGTCCCACGTGCCGTGGATCTCGGTTATCTCCCCGGCGGCGTCCTTGGCGACGCCCGTACACTTGAAGATGCACGCGCCGCGCAGACGCACTTCGCGTCCAGGCGCCAGGCGGAAGAACTTCTTTTCCGGCACTTCCATGAAATCGCCGCGCTCGATCCAGATTTCGCGTCCGAACGGGACTTTGCGCACGCCCGACGCCGGGTCCAGCGGATTGTTCGGCGCTTCCACGTCGCGCGGGCCGCCCTGCCAGTTGTCGATGACGACCTTGACCGGGTCAAGGACCGCCAGGCGCCGCGCCGCCGTCTTGTTCAGCTCTTCGCGGACGCACCACTCCAGAAGCGCCGGCTCGCTTTCGCTTTCCGTCTTCGAGACCCCGACGCGTGCGCAGAATTCGCGGATGGCCCCCGGCGTAAAGCCGCGCCGCCGCATGCCGCACACCGTCGGCATGCGCGGATCGTCCCACCCCGACACGTGCTTTTCCGTCACGAGCTTCAGCAGCAACCGCTTGGACATGACCGTATAGGTGATGTTCAGGCGCGCGAATTCACGCTGCTGCGAGCGGATCTTCACGCCGTTGCGCACCGGCAGAAGCCCCATCTCGTCCAGGCGATCCACCACCCAATCGTAAAGCGGACGGTGAACCTCGAACTCGAGCGTGCACATCGAGTGGGTCACGCCCTCCAGCACGTCCTCGATCGGATGCGCAAAATCGTACATCGGGTAGATGCACCACTTGTCGCCCAGCCGGTAGTGCGGCACGTGGCGGATGCGGTACAGGACCGGATCGCGGAAGTGGATGTTCGGCGAGGCCATGTCGATCTTCGCCCGCAGGCACCACTCGCCGTCCGCGTACTTCCCCGCCTTCATGTCGCGGAAGATCGCGAGATTCCGCTCGGGCGTCGTGTCGCGCGAGGGGCTGGGCTTGCCCGGCTTTTCGGGAACGCCGCGGTACGCCTTCCACTCCTCCTGCGTCAGATTGCAGCAGTAGGCCTGGCCCTTCTCGATCAGCGTCTCGGCGATCGCATACATCTTGTCGAACATGTTCGACGCGTAGTAGTAGCCCGGCTCTTCGCCGTCGCCCGGACCGGACCACTGGAAGCCCAGCCAACGGATGTCGCGCTTGATGTTTTCCGCGAATTCGACGCTTTCCTTCGTCGGGTTCGTGTCGTCCATGCGCAGGTGGCACTGCCCGCCGAAGAGCTCCGCCATGCCGAAGTCCACGCAGACGGCCTTGGCGTGGCCGATGTGGATGTAGCCGTTCGGTTCCGGCGGGAAGCGTGTGACGACAAGCCCGCCCGTGCGCCCTTCGGCGACGTCCTTCTCGATCCATTGTCTCAGAAAATGACGAGACGTATCCGATTCGTTTTCCATGTTCATCCTCTTAGAAGTCCAGATTGCGCACATTCAGCGCGTTTTCCTCGATGAATTTGCGCCGCGGTTCGACCTCGTCGCCCATCAGAAGCGAGAACATCCGGTCCGCCGCGGCCGCGTCGGACGACTGCACGCGCAGCATGTGGCGCTTGGCCGGATTCATCGTCGTGTCGTAGAGCTCGTCGGCGTCCATTTCGCCCAGGCCCTTGAAGCGGTAGATCGAAAGTCCCTGCTTGCCGTGCGCCCGCACGTCGTCCAAGAGCTTGGGCAGCGCGCCCGCAAACCAGTCGTCCGGACCCCACCCGTACGCCGAAAGCGAGGAAAACTGCTTTTTCAGCATGGAGGCGCCCGAACCCTGGGCGTTTTCGTCGTGCACCAGCACGGCGGGATCGAAGCCGCGCTCCTCCACCATCTTGGCCGTCGCCTCGATTTCCGCCAGAAGCGTCATGAGTTCCTTCGCTTTCGCCGCGTCCAGGACCGTGCCGTCCTTGCCCTTCACCTCGAAATCGTCCAGCCCGAGCGTCAGGAGTTTGGACGTCAATTCGCCGTCCGTGAGGACGTATTCCGTCCGTTTCTTGCGCTCGACCTTGTAGAGCGGCGGCTGGGCGAGGTAAACGTAGCCCTTCTCGATCAGCTCCGGCATCTTGCGGTAGAAGAAGGTCAGAAGGAGCGTGCGGATGTGCGCGCCGTCGACGTCCGCATCGGTCATGATGACGATCTTGTGGTAGCGCGCCTTCGAAATGTCCCACTCCTCGCCGAAGCCGCACCCGATCGCCGTGATGAGCGTGCGGATTTCGGCGTTGGCGAGCATGCGGTCCACGCGCGCCTTCTCGACGTTCAGCACCTTGCCGCGCAGGGGCAGGATCGCCTGCGTCGCCCGGTCGCGGCCGGACTGCGCCGAACCGCCGGCCGAATCGCCTTCCACGAGATACAGCTCGGTCTTCGCCGGATCCCGCTCGGAGCAGTCCCGCAGCTTGCCCGGCAGCGAAAGCCCGTCCATGACGCCCTTGCGGCGCGTCGAATCGCGCGCCGCCCGGGCCGCTTCCCGCGCCCGCGCCGCCAAAAGCGTCTTTTCGATGATCGTCTTCGCGACGGCCGGATTCTCCTCGAAGAACGTCATCAGCTTGTCGGAGACGATGGAGGAGACGATGCCGTCCACTTCGCCGTTGCCGAGCTTGGTCTTCGTCTGGCCCTCGAACTGGGGCTGCGGAACCTTCACGCTCACGATGACCGTCAGCCCTTCGCGCATGTCCTCGCCCGTCAGCTGGTCTTTCGCCTTGATGAGGTTGTTGTCCGCCCCGTACTTGTTGATCGTCGCCGTGAGCGCCCGGCGGAAGCCCGACAGGTGCGTGCCGCCCTCGACGGTGTGGATGTTGTTGCAGTAGGTCTGCTCCAGGGTGGAGTAGCTGTCCGTATACTGCATGGAAACCTCGGCCTGCACAAGACCCGTCAGCCCCGGCTTCTGCCCCTCGAAATGGATGATCGGCGAAAGCGGCTTCTTGTTCTGGTTGAGGAACTCCACGAACTGGTCGAGTCCGCCCTCGTAGTGGAACGTCTCCTCGTGGTGCGCCTCGCCCTCGTCGTCGCGGAAGTGTATCGTGACGCCCTTGTTCAGGAACGCCAGCTCGCGCAGCCGGTTGCAGAGAATCTCCCACTTGAAGGCGTGGCACGAGAAAATCGTGTGGTCCGGGAAGAACGTGACGCGCGTGCCCGTCTCGCCCCCGCACTCCCCGACGATGGTCAGGGGCTTGGTGACATGGCCGCGCGAAAACTCGATGTGGTGGATCTTCCCGCCGCGCTTGACCTCCACCTTCATCCAGTCCGAAAGCGCGTTCACGCACGAAACGCCCACGCCGTGCAGGCCGCCCGAAACCTTGTAGTTCGACCCGTCGAACTTGCCCCCCGCGTGCAGAACCGTCAGCACGACCTCGATGGCCGGACGGTGCTGCGTCGGGTGCATGTCGACCGGAATGCCGCGCCCGTTGTCCGCCACCGTCAGCGAGCCGTCCGGATTGATGATGACGTCGATCTGCGTGCAGTACCCGGCCAGCGCCTCGTCGATGGAGTTGTCCACCACCTCGTACACCAGGTGGTGGTAGCCGCGCTCGCCCGTGTCGCCAATGTACATGGCCGGACGCTTGCGCACCGCCTCCATGCCCTCCAGAACCTGGATGTTCGCCGCGTTGTAGCCGCCCGCAGCCGGCACCGTTTTCTCGTCGTCGTTCATAACGCTATATTATACCAAAAAACGGACCTTCCGTGAATACGGAAATCGCCCGGCGGACGCCCCGCCTTCCCCCCGAAAAAGAAGGAGAATCCCCCGCCGGACGCGGGAGACCCCCTTTTCGCGTCTAGACGCACACGCCCTCAGGCGCGGACCACCTTGCGCCGGAGCGCCAGCATCCCCGCCCCCAGGAGCAGCATCAACCCGCTCGTCGGTTCGGGGACCACGCCGGTGAATGTACCGATGAGATGACCATTCTTATCCTTGAACGCGTATGAACCGCCTGCCTCGCCGCCTTTCGCCAGCTCGTCAAAGATCGTATCGACATCAACTAAGTAGCCCATGTACCCAAGGGTGCTAGTCAACGCATTGCCCTCTGCATCCGCCGTATTCCAGCCGCCCATCTTTATGAAAAGTTTGTAGCCCTTCCCATAGTAATCGCTGTAGAATTGATCAGAATCATACGCAGTGTTAGCGTAGAATTTCCCATCTTCGTATCCCCAATTAACTTTTTCAGGCACTGTATCTACAAACTGGTAGCGTGTCGCGCTCGGGGCTTTGCTGAAGTGATCAAACGCAGCGCCATTGGTCTTGTCGGCGCCGGAGACAGTGCCTTTCCAGTAGTCAGCGGCAAGCGTCCACTTGAAGGTGCCGGCCGAAGCGACGGTGGTCGCGGCGACCGCGAACGCGGCGATCAGTGTTTTCATGTTCATTGTTTCTTTCTCCTTTTTGTTGTTTTTGGGGATTTATTCAGATTTCCCGCGAGAACACCCCGTGCATTCCCGCAGAACTTCCTTGGTCGAGAAGAGGATGAAAGGAAAAGCCACCCGCCGCGGTTCCGTCCGAAACCGCGCAAACACACGCGCCCAACGCCGCGTAGAGGCGCGTTACCGCGCCCCGGGCGAATAGGGGGGGGGGGGCTTGGACGCAAACAGACGCCTCTGAACGCGCTCTGCGCACGTTCCGCACATTCCACCGCCACGCGGCGTGTTGTCTCGACTGCTTGCTCACCACATCAGCTATTTTAGCATAAATCTGACGGGATTGCAATAGGGTATGAAAAAATAATTCCCTAACAAACCGCCCCGCCCCTACATTTTCTTCACGGATAATTACCCCGCGTTTATTCCGCACGCAAAGATACGCAGCGCCACGCAGAGAGACCCCTTCTCCATTTCCTACATTCTCTACACGGTTCATTATACCCCCCCTCTGCGTTCTGTGCCCCTTTGCGTGAGTTATTCCCCGTTTCTCACTCGTACGCTTTCTATTTGACAAACTGGCCCCCACGCCTGGCATCTCACCAAAATATCCATGTGCCCGGACAAACAAACGAAGACCGCGGCGGTTCCAGTAGAACGGGGTGGCCGTTCCGGCGCAACGCCATCGCCGTTCCGGCGCAACGGCACCCCCGTTCCGGCGAGACGGGGCAACCCCGCCAAGGGACGGGATGTCCCGAGAAGAGCCCCGTCCTGACATAAGAGTGCGGACGACCGCCCCCCTGCCGCCCGCAAGGTAATGGACCGTTGAAATCGGGAGAATGTGAAAAACAAGTGTTTGTTTGTCCTGGAAATCGCAATAGACGCCTAGGGTTGTTGAAATTTCAGAGAACGCCACAGGGCGAGGGTTCGGGCGCACATCTGTTCACGGGAATAGTTGGCTTGTACGTGTTGATACAGGGCGTCACCGAAAGATTGCAGGGTGTCCGGACGCCATTCCTGGATCAAAAGGCGAGCCAACGCGTCGACATCTTCCACCGGGAAGAGCCGTCCGGATATGCCGTCTTGAACGAGATCATGATTCCCCGGACAATCCGAAGCAATAACCGGCTTCCGCTGCAAGCCCGCCTCCATAAGCAGGAACGGCAACCCCTCCCAACGACTGGGCGCAACGAGAATCCGTCCACAGGCCAGATAATCCGCCGCGTTCGGCAATTCGCCCGCAAATTCAACTAAATCTAGAATGCCGTGACTGTCGGCGAAGGCTTCCAGTTCGGGCAGCATCTTCCCTCCCCCGATAAAAAGCGTGCGTCGCCCATGGGAACGCAGTTCTTGCGCACTTTTCGCTATCGCACCAAGAAGAACGTCCTGCCCTTTCTGGAAATCAAACCGTCCGACGCAAATAAAAGAGAATCCATCTGCCGGGAACTTCGGTTCGCTTGGCGTGCGGGGACGCACGGCAGGCGCGCCGTTCGGGATGCAGACGACATTAAGATCCCTTCCGTAAAGCCGCAGGACCTCGGCGCGATCCGTTTCCGTCAAGGCGACAAGCGCGGCGCATTTGCGATAAAGGAAACGCTCCAACGTCAGCCGCAGGAACCGCCGCGCCCGATTCACGGCCGTCCGCGGCAGAAAGTCGTATTTCCGCAAATGAATGCCGTGCACGACAAAAACGACGGGCGCCTTCGGACGCCGGAAAGGATTCCCGAACAACTGTGCCAGCGCGCGCAAATGGTTTACATGGATGATGTCGGGACGCCAAGCGTTCACCGCTCCCGCCGTACATTCGCCGCGAGAGGAGAAAAACACGCGGCTTTCACACCACGCCGGCAATCCGTCCGACAGCTGCCGCAAATATTCGCCGCCGCCGCCGATAGCAGGAGTGTCAATCAAAAAAGCAATGCGCACAAAACAACACACCTTTCTTCAACAAGCCGTGCCTTCTGTCGGCGAGAAGAGGAGTGGTCATCCGCACCCTCAATTCCCGCCAAATCTTTCGATCCCACAAACAATACCGACACCACAGTAAAAGAGCATCGCGCGTAACCCTATCGTGAAACGCTGCAAACTGTTCTCCGGGAAGCAATGTCCTCAAAGCCTCGCCCACTCTCATGAGATCAAGAACACGCTGGCGACCGTCCAACGTATGCGTCATTGACGCCATATTGTCGCAATAATGGTAAAGTGCTTGACGAAGGATCACCACCTTCTTTGCGCGATAAAGAAGAAAAGCCGCCGCCATTAAATCCTCTCCGTAGGCAAGCGATATGTCAAACATATCTCCTATCCCCGCAAAAAGTTCTTTTCGAAACAATCTAGCGCACAAACAATTAAACACATCGCTTGGCCCCGCCTCCCAGATATCGCCAGTAGGAAACAGAACCGTCCGTTTTCCGCGTACAAGACCCGAAACCACCACTTCCGCATCAGAGTCAGCGGCAGCCAAAAGTTTTTCCACTAGTGTTCTATCTATCCAATCATCCGCATCAATAAACAGGATCCATTCCCCATGAGCCCGCCTGACACCTTCCAAGCGCGCAGCCAGTGCGGTCTGCGGCCCCGTCTCTGGCGGGGCCGCCACAATAAGTTCAAGATCCGCGCAGGTCTGATTGCGCACCGAATCAATAGCACGAGAAAGGAACGGCGTCTCGCCCCATGCCGGAATCACGACGGAGACCGTCATCGAAACATCTTTCCCCATACGCGCCGCCAGCAGAACGCGAGCCCTCGGTCGCGCAGCGTTTCCCAGTTTCGCACGAACGTGAAAAGCAGCCGATTCCGCGCTTTCAGACCACCGTCGATGCCGAGGCGGGTGACAAGCTCCCGATAGGCCGACAGCGTGCGCACGCTGTGCAGATGGTAGCGCACCGTCTCGGCCCGCAACGCCGCAAAAGCCGAGGCTAAGCGTCCGTCCAGCCGCCGCTGCGCCTCCGCAAGCGCATCGAGGAAGGACAGCGGCGTCTGGCTGTTCGTGCGCTGGAGGCTGGCGGCATTGTTGACGCGATAGCCGATCAGCGACCGATCCAAGGCCACGAATGTCCGCGCCCGCGACAGGAGCTCGACGGTAAAGGCGAGATCGTTCGAGCGCGCGATGGACTGGAAGCGGACGCCGTTCTGTAGCAGAAAGTAACGGCGCACGGCCTTGTTCCACGGCGCGAGTCCCATCGTCAAGAAGCGGCGGTCGCCCAGTTCATCCAGCGCATGTGCCCGGCCATCCGCCCACGGCACAAGACGGCGGAGGTAGGGCAACGGATTTCGCGCGCCCGTTCGGTCATCCACCTCATCCGCCCGAAAGGCGACGAGATCCGCCCCTGTCCGTTCGCCGGCTTCGATGGATGCCGCGAGGTAGTCCGGCTCCGGCAGGTCATCCGCATCGACGAAGAAGACCCATTCGCCCGTCGCGCGCGCAAGCCCGGCGTTCCGTGCCGCACCCGCATTCCGCGCATCGTCCGGCGGTGCACAGACAAGCGTCTCGAAGTCTCGAATGGTCTGGCGACTCAAACAGGTCTTCATGTCGGCCAGATAGGGCGTTTCGCCCCACGCCGGGATGATGACGGAGGCGCGCGGCAGGCTGTTGTTGGGGCTCTTCGACATCCGCATTGATAAGAACGACAGGAGAATCCGTGAAGTTCGGCTTCTTCTCGTCACTCTAATGCTTGAGACCGAAGACAAGCAATCGCTTCACGGTATACTTAAGTCCCTCATCGTAATAGCATTTAACCATCCGCTGAAAGGGATTTAGACCAAATGCTGTTCTGTTCCGCGCCGCACTGCCAGCGGCATATCCAGCCTCAAACCGCATCCGAAACGCATTCTTCGTCTTTACACCACAGGGTTTGTATTGACGTGCCGCGCACGTGCGGACGAGATGCTTCCATTCCGAGACCTCATTGCCGACATAAGGAATCAAAGAATCATCCAATCGAATACGAAGGAACCTGCAACCAAGTTCTGAAATGCTGTTCGCCGCGCGAATCATCGTCTCTCCTGAAAGTTGCCGAAGCGTGAACAAAAGCATATGCAAAGAATAAGCCGTAAAATCGGGAACGTGCGAGAGTAACGACCGATCCTCAAGACGAAACCGAACTTTCAAAAGTGCCTCAACGACGTACGGCCAATACCTCTGAACCTTCCCCGTTATCGCATCGGGACGATTGACGCGTTGGCACATCAAAACATCCGGCAAATAGGAGATGCGTCTTGCTTCCGCAACAGCAGAATAGGTATAAAACATATCGTTGAAGACCGGCGTTTCCTGAAACGTCAAACCAAGGCCTGACACATACGACCGACGAAAAAGTTTGTCCCACGTCCATCCGTAAACAGACATGAACCAGTTGCTTTTCGGGAGCGTTCTCAACTCTTCACTGGAAAACACTTCATTGTCAGGGAATTTATCAGGTGATGACATATGCGAAAGCAGATACCTCCGTCCCGTCACATGATCCAATCGCTCGTGCCTGTAAATCACCAAGTCCGCCCGCGTAGCGTCTGCACGCGCAACGGCCTTTTCCAACATTCTCCTGTCAAACAAATCGTCCGCATCCAAAATCGAAAGATAGTCGCCGACAGCCTCTTTCAGGGCCATATTGCGAGCAGCGCCGGCTCCTTGATGCCTTGATTTCAGTACCCGTACACGCGAATCCTTTTCTGCGTATTCCTCCAGAACAGAAAGAGACCCATCCGCAGAGCCATCATCCACACAGATGACCTCCAGTTCTCGAAGCGACTGGGAAAGGACTGAATCGAGGCAATCCCGCAAATACGGCGCAACGTTATAAACAGGTATTATGACCGACACCTTCGTTTTCATCTCATCACCTCCAGCTAAGTCTACCCACAATGTTGCCGACTGTATACAGGAATCCATTGTCCGAGAGGCACCTCCAGCCTCTCCGGAAAATGGAGGAACTGGGGGATTCGCGCTCTCCGCGCGGAACTGCCTGCGCTATGTTCACAGAGGTTTTTGCGCCAGGTCTCGCCGCTGTGACGCCTATCATCCGAGTGTAGATGTCGTATTCAACAGGGGTAAGAATCCGCCGCGCCAATGTCCGTGCATCCTTCACTTCTGCCGTCAGTCTTCGGACTTGATACCGACAGGCTGTCAACTGCGAAGCAATGGCGCGATCCGCCGCCTCTTCATGTCCATATTTGATCTGCAACACATACAATTGAATATAACATGTCAGATAACCATAAATGTTTTTGAATGACGGCTTCGACGTCATAGTCGATCCGGGGTGCAATCGACGCATATAATAGGCGCAAGGAAGATGCAATGCATGCTGCGCCGCAAGCGCACATCGCATGGAGAATATATTATCTTCGTAGATGATGCCTTCGCAAAAACGAATGTTCTGCACAATCAAGAACCTTCGCCTAAGAAAGACCATTGCCGGCGAAACCCGATATTCATTGTATGCAATGAATTCGGAAAGCAATGCAATGCCCGTCTTGCACCCCACATAGACATGCTTTCGAATGTAAGTGTCTGCACCAATGTGCCCGCTCTCGCCGTGACATCCATCCTCGACAACGCATCGTGCGTCAAAATAAAGGACATCCGTCTGGTTGCGCTCGGCGGCGACGTAAAGTTCTTCCAGGGCACAGTCGCTCGCCAACCAATCATCGGCATCCACAAAATAGACGTACTTTCCGACGGCGATGTCCAAGCCTTGATTTCGCGCCACGCTCTGCCCGCAATTTTCCTGCGTCAAGACCCGAAGACGCGCATCCCGTGCCGCAAAGGCCATCAACGTGTCGTGAGAACGGTCAGTCGAACCATCGTCAACACAGATTATCTCGATTTCCTTCAACGTCTGACGACACAGGGATTCCAAGCATTTGCCCAGATAGGCGGCGACATTATAGACGGGCACGACAACAGACACCTTGACGGACGACGACTCAGCCCCCGAATCCTCCGCCTGTGTCCCTCTCTGAAGACTCAACGCATGTGCCATCGCATTCGCATGTTGCTCTGCCTTGCAATAGGCGACCATCAGATCCTCGTTGATCTTCACCTTGGAAAGGGAATCCGTCAAGAAGACATCTGGCACTTCTATGATCTGACGCAGCTTCATGCGTTCGGAATCCGTAAACCTCTCATCCGAGAACGAGGCCCGTGCCATACAGGCAATCAGTTCCTCTCGAAAGACGTCCATCAGGAAACGGGGCTTGAGGTAGGACGTCAAGTTGTTGTAGCGGAACAGGAACGAACCAAATAGCCGATGGTAATAGATAGGAGCAACCCACGGAAGCAAATCTGCGTGACGCTCCAAGAACTGCCACATGAAGCGATATTCGTCACGAACGCACGCCGCCTTCTTCATGTTATTCATCGACGAATTCGGATTGTCTTTCCGATAACAGTAGAACGACTGGTCCATGTAATGGATGCTTTTTGCCAGGCAAAACGCTTGAAACCAGAAGCCCATGTCCTGATAGGATGCTCCTGGCGTTTCATTGTGAAGAATTCGATTCTTCTGCAGAAAGTCCCTCCTGAAAATTCCCATCGGATTCATCATCGGAACATAAAACAGATAGGGAACATCTCGAGGGCACAGGTTTCTGCCATACAGCTCCGTACGTCCCAACATGTGGCGAGGCGTCATCTGATAGGCATTCGGTTCGCCACGCACTTCGAAATAATCTGCCTTGACGATGTCTGCCCCACATTCATCCGCTCGTACGACAAGTGCGGCATAGGCTTCCTTGACGATGAAATCGTCGCTCTCCAAAAATGCCACATACTTCCCTGTCGCCATCTTGAGACCGCAATTCATCGTCTGCCCGAATCCCGCATTGGTCTTGTGTAGGACTCGTACGCGCACATCCTTCTGTGCATAGGCATCAAGGATGCTCCCTGACGAATCCGTAGAGCCGTCATCTACGCAAATGACCTCCAAGCCTTCAAGCGTCTGTGAAAGAGCCGAATCAAGGCATTCGGGAAGATACTTCTCGACATTGCAAACGGGAATGATGACTGACAACATGGGGGTATTCATGCCACCTCCTGCGCGACGGCTTCGAGTGCCGCGATAATCGTATCTTGCATATCCGTATACCGATAGGTTCCCAACCGCCCCCCAAAGATCACATTCGCCTCTTTCTGCGCGAGCGTTCGATAGCGACCGTACAATGCTTGATTTTTCTCATCGTTGATCGGATAGTACGGTTCAATGCCAGGCGTCCATTCGAGCGGATACTCATAGGAAACAACCGTAGACGGCTGCGTTCCGAACTCGAAATGCTTATGTTCAATTGTCCTCGTATAGGGCTTCGTGGCGTCAGTGTAGTTGATGACCGCATTCCCCTGATAGTTGTCCACATCCTTCATATGCCGATGTTCAAACCTCAGGGAACGATATTCTAGATTCCCGAATCTATAGCCATAATATTCGTCTATGGGGCCCGTGTACAGAATCCGCGCAGCAAGTCCACAATTCGCGGAAACATCTGAGAGGAAATCTTCTTTTAGCCTGACATCGCAATCAGCCAAAAGTTTCTCGAAGAGTCGCGTATATCCGCCAATGGGAATTCCCTGATAGGGATCATTGAAGTAATTGTTGTCATATGTAAGGCGAACCGGAAGACGACGGATAATCGAAGCCGGCAACTCGGCACACGGACGCCCCCATTGCTTCTCCGTGTATTCCCGAATCAAAATCTCATAGACATCCCGCCCCACGAGAGAAATCGCCTTTTCTTCCAAATTGCGCGGTTCGTGGTCAATCTCCTGACGCTGTTCCTCAATCTTTCTTCGAGCCTCATCCGGCGTACGGCATCCCCAGATCCGATAAAACGTATTCATATTGAAGGGAAGATTGTAGAGCTTACCATGATAATCGGCAATAGGCGAGTTCGTGAAGCGGTTGAACTCTGCAAACTGCTGGACATACTGCCAAATGTCTTTGCGCGATGTCCGAAAGATGTGCGCCCCATACTTGTGGACGTTTATGCCTTCGACACACTCCGTATAGCAATTGCCACCAATATGACTTCTGCGATCTAGCACAAGAACTTTTTTCCCTTTCCGCGCCAACTCAAAAGCGAAAACAGCACCATACAAGCCTGCACCGACAATCAGATAATCATAAATCTTGACCATCAAATACCCCTTTTTTCATTGCCAAAATCTATAGCTTGCCTACTGAATCTTCTCGACAGCCGCATCGACAAGCTGTCGCGTTTTCGAATCAAATGTGAGGCCAATGGCGACGATGGGTAACCCACGCGCCTTGTACGGCTCGGCGTAACCCTTCTCGCGGATCTGCCTCAGCGCATCCGCCGCCGTCTTGTCCACCTTCAGCTCGAAAATGTAGACACCGCACGGATGCGTCGCGACGATGTCGCCGCGTCCCTGCGTCTGCGTCACTTCGGGGTCGTACTGGAAGCCTTGCGCCGCGAGCAGCATGCAGAGGGGGCGCGTGTACGAGAATTCGTTCTTCCTCTCGAAGTCCTCAAGCGAGCCGTAGGGCAGTTTCGCGTAAAGGGCCTTGAGCCCGTCGAAAAACGCGTCGAATCGCCCCGCGCGCAGCTTGCCGCCGAGCGAAGCCGACCACTGCGCGTCTTTTCCCGCGTACGCGCCGGCAATCAGCGCGGCGAGATCTTGCCGCACTTCCTCGTCGGGGACGCGCAGCCTGTAAAGCCCGTACGAGTAGCCGGCGATCGTCAGATACCCCGTCTGGAAGAGAAGCCCCGTCGGCGGGATGTTCGAGAGGTCGGAAACGTCGAAATCCGAATCGACTGCGTCAATCTCGCCGTCGGGGTCGATGGAGAGCGCCCCCTCCCTCTTGATGTAGTTCATCAGCGTGGAGGCGCGCCCCGTCGACGTCCACGTCGCGGTGAACGCCGGATCCGCCGACGAGAGGGTCAACGCGATGGACACGGGATTGTAGACCGTCGTCGTGTCGAACCGCGCAAAGCGGTAGCCGTTGAACCAACGCTTCAGCTCGGCGCGGAACGCCGTGTCGGAGAGGCCCATCCGCTCCGCCTTGGCATGCAGGTATCCGGCGAAGTTCGCGTCGAGCTCCTCTTCCGTATAGCCATAGAGCGCAGCGCAGTCGCTCTCGAAGGAGATGTCGTTCAGACTGGAGAGCGTCGAGAAGATCGAGAGCTTCGTGAACTTCGACACGCCCGTGATGTAGAGAAAGCGGATTTTCCCCGAGTTGTCCTTGAACTGCGCATAGATGACCGAAAGGCGGTCGCGGATCTTCTCCGCGAGTTCCACGTGCGCGAGCGCCTTCGCCACCGGGTCGTCGTACTCGTCGATCAGAATCGCCGCGCCCACCCCGTCGCGCTTATGGAAATAGTCGATGGCATCCGCAAGATTGTCGGAAGGCGGCTTCGACTCGTCATACCGCCAGCCGGCCTCCGCGAGAGAACTCCGGACCGCATTCCGCAACGTCTCCTCGAACTGCTCGACGCTAGAGACGTCCACGCGCCCCCAGTTGAAGTGGATGACAGCGTGCGGCTTCCAGTCGTAATCCGTTTTCGCAATCGCCAGCCCGTCGAAGAACTCCCTATGTCCGAGGAAAATCGACTTCAGCGTGGTCACGCTCAGGGACTTCCCGAACCGGCGCGGCCGTGCGCAGAAGAAGAACGTGCTCCCCGGCGCAGCGATGAGCCGATGCAGATGCGCGGTCTTGTCCACATACAGCAAATTGCTCCTGCGCAAAGTTTCGAAGTCTGCAATATTCGTGGCAATCGGTTTCATGGCATGTGCAATTATAGCAAAATTATCTTTCGCAGGTCAAGCCCCGCTTCCCTCCAGACCCCCGTCGTAGACAATCTTGCCATGATCCAGCCGGACTACGCGATTGCAGTACTTCCGGATGTCGCCCGGGCTGTGTGAAACAAGTACAAGCGTCGTGCCGCCATCCAGCAGCGATTGAATACGACTTTCGCATCGCTTTCTGAAATCCGCGTCGCCCACCGCCATCACTTCATCCACAAGCAGAATCTCCGGTCGTATCGCCGTCGCGACACCGAACCCGATGCGCGCGAGCATCCCGGAGGAATACTGGTAGAGCGGCGCGTCGATGAAGTCGCCGATGTCCGCGAAATCGACGACATCCTGAATGAGTCCCTGCATTTCCCGCCTCGTTTTGCCCTGCAGAACGCCGTTGAGGATGATGTTGTCGCGCCCGGAAAGCTGGCTGTTGAAACCTGCCCCCAAAGCCAGCATCATCGCCACCCGACCGCGGACGGCGATCCGCCCTTTGTAACGTCTGTAAACGCCGCCTATCAGCGAAAGCGTGGTCGTCTTCCCGCAGCCATTGTGCCCGACAATCCCCACGCGCTCGCCTCGCCGAATGGAAAAACTCACATCGTCAAGAGCCCGGAATTCCGCTGAGGCGACCCTGTCGCGCGCCTTTTGGAAAGGATGCAAAAGCGTCGCCTTGAAGCCGTAATGCCGCCGCAAACGCCGGAAAGCCATCGTCACATTCTCGAATTCGATAATAGGCTCGGACATCTACATCATCTCCGCAAAACGGGGTTCGACGCGCCGGAACACCCAACGCCCAAAGAGAAAGACCGCCAAGCAGGTCGGGGCAGCCACCGTCAACCGTTCGGGATGGAACCCCGGAGACCAGAACGCATCCCGCCAAAGCATCAAAATCTGACACATCGGGTTCAATTCATAGTACGAAAGAAACCGCGCGGGCACATTCGCAACGGGAATGAAAACCGGCGAGCAGTAGAGCCACATCATCATCACGATCTGGAAAATCTTCTCCATGTCGCGAAAGACGATGTTTATCGCCGCATAAAGATACCCCATGCCGACACTGAGAAACATCAGACACAAAAGCGCGGCTGCAACATTGACGGGAAAATAAACATCCGGAACAACCCGAAAACAAAACATGACGCCCAGCAAAACGGGAATCGTCAAAAGGAAATGGGCGCCCTCAGTAAAGAAAGTCGCCCAAACCAACAGCCGGCGATCAAAACATGTTTTCTTCAAAAGAGAAGCATTGCGCAAGAGAACCGTTCCGTTTTGGTTGACTACCGACGCAAAGAAGGCCCACAGGAAATTTCCGCTGACAAGGTAGAGAAGATAGTTGTCGACCGCACCCCAACGCATCATGATCCCGAAGACGAAATAGTAGACCCCGCTCATGACAAGCGGTATAATCATGCTCCACAGAAAACCAAGACAAGTTGAATCATATTTCAACTTGAAATCCTTCGCGATCAGAACCATAATCTGGTCGCGCGCCAATATAAAAGAACGCCTTAACATACAATCCTAACCAAGAAAATATCTTACACGGCTCCTTTCATGCCGATACGCCCGCGCAGGTCCGAAGGGAAACGACACCTATTCTCAAAAACTGAACAAGCACGATCCAACCTTGAAACGCTCTTTCTTTCATCGCGCACCACCCTTTCTGACGCGTCTAACCGTGTGCTTGATCTTCCCGATAAAGAAGTTGAGCTCGAGCGACGTCTCCGTTTCGGTTTCTTCCGGATCGGGCATTACAATGTCCAGAAGCGTCTCTCCGAAATGCCGCATCATGCTATTCCGTTTGTGGACATCCGTTTCCGCATGCATGGCGAGAAGTTCGCGCTTGAGGCCGCGTACTTGCGCAAATGTTTCAATAATGGCGAATGTCGTTTCTTTCGCACGCTTGCTTTTCAAGACGGTCGCAAGCATATACAGCCCCTTTTCCGTAAATGCCTTAGGCAAAACGCGCGACTTGGAAGAAACTTTTGCGGACGAAATTTTCGACCGCAAATCATCGCGCTCTTCCTTTGTCAGTTCAAACATGTAGTCGGCCGGGAACTTGTCCGGATTGTTTCTCACGGCTTCATTGACGCGTTTTGTTTCCACACCGTACAATGCCGCAACATCTGCATCAATCAGCACCGCGACGTTTCTGAGCACGACAAGCCTGTCGCGCACGGCAACCGCCAAAGCCAACCTTGAATCATCGTGGATTATCTTCGCCATATCACACGGCTCCTTTCATGCCGAGGACGGCGGCGGCCGTCCGGAGGAGGATCCAGATATCCATCCACGGGGACCAGTTGAGGATATAATAGACGTCGAGCGAGACGCGGCGCGTGTAGTCCGTATCGCTGCGGCCCGAACACTGCCAAAGGCCCGTGATACCCGGTTTGACGCGCGAAAAGACTTCATAATCGCCGTCATAGTACTTGACTTCAGCCTTCACGATCGGACGCGGACCGATCAGGGACATTTCGCCGCGGAAGACATTGAAGAGCTGCGGCAGTTCGTCCAGCGAGGTCTTGCGCAGCAAGCGTCCGAGCGGCGTGACGCGCGGATCGTGCCGGAGCTTGAAATTCGCACGATACTCCGCTGCACGCACCGGATCGTTCGCGAGAAGTTCCTGGAGCCGCGCGTCGGCGTCCGCGTACATGGAGCGGAACTTCCAAATCCTGAACGGCTTGCCGTGGAGGCCGAGACGTTCCGACCGGTAGAAGACAGGCCCTTTCCCCGTCAACTTGATCAACAGCGGGATCAACACAAACAACGGTGACGCCAGCAGGAACACGAAGACGGAAAGCGTATAGTCCAAGAGGGTTTTCTGCCAACGGATCGCCTTCATGCGCCCCTGGTTGACCATTTCAAGCCCGCCGATGCCGTCAATGGATACGGCATGCCCGCCGAAGACGGGGAAGACTTCGTACCGCGGCATGAACTCGATGCAGTTGAACCACTCCGAGAACTCGCGCAACTGCGCCCGGAAGAGCCTCTCGTCTTCGCACGCGAGCAGAATCTTCACGTCTCGCTTCTGGCACTCGGGCACGATATCCGCCAAATGCGCATTGTCGAAGGTCTGCACGATGTCAAAGCCGATATGGGCGTTGTCCGCCAAAATCGCCTTCACGCGGCGCGCCGTTTCGGTGCTCCCGGCGAGGGCGACCGGAATCTGGCAAATGCGCAATCTGAAGAGGATCTCCCGCACGATATTGCGCAACGATTGCGCCAAAAGCCCCGTCGCCAGCCCCGCAATCGCCACGATCAGCCGCGAATACTGCAGGTTGTGGCGCGAGAAGCCCAAAAGGCTCATCAGGAGCAGGTGCGCGAAAACGGACGACACGAAGAGCCGCCGGAATTCTTCCACCGGCGAAAGCGGCATGGCCGGATACATCCAGTTGCCGTGATAGAGCCGGCAGACCGCGTTCATGCCGATGAAGAACGGAATAATCGGCCAAAGTTTCCAGTAAATGGCGGGTTTATAGGTATCGATGCCGATAAAAGTGTCGTAAAGGACGACCGTCGCAAGCCACACCAGGAAAAGCGTCAGGGCATCCGTCGCCATGAGCGCGAGCACCCGGAGACGTCCCGGCGTCAGCGAATGGCGCTCCGCCACATCGCAATGGAGGACAATATCCTCGAGTTCCTTCCCCAGGCGCGCTTCCGAGTAGGTGGATTCCGCCGCGGCGCGTCCCAGCCGTCCCATCTCGCGGCGCTTTTCCGGATCGCGCAAAAGTTCCTCCAAGGCGTCCGCGAGTGCCGCACTGTCCTCACGCGGCACGACCAGTCCGCACTGTGCCCGGCGCACGACTTCCGCCGGCATGGTGCAATCCGACACGACCACCGGCCGCGCCGCGGCCATCGCTTCCAGCATGACGAGACCAAACGGTTCCTTGCGGGACGGCATGACGGCGAGGGACACGTCCTTGAAGAAAGCCGCCTTGTCCGCGACCCACCCCGCCCAGCGCACAACGTCCGCGAGCCCCTTCTCTTTCGCCTGCGCCTCCAAGGCCGGCCGGTCGGGGCCGTCCCCGCCAATCACGAGCCGGAACGCCACGCCGCGCGCCTTGAGCTGCGCGCACGCATCCAAGAGGACGTCCACGCCCTTGGCCGGGACGAGCCGCCCGAGAAAGCCGACGACGGGTACCGACCCCTCCGGAGGCGGCGCGGCCATTCCGGGCACGGCGACCGCATTCCAGCAGCACCGCACGCGCCCCACGGGCGCCCGCTCGACCCGCACCAGTTCGTCCCGCACGGATTCCGACACGGCAATGACGCAGTCCATCTCCCGAAAGCGGCGCACGTTCGCGTTGTGCGCCACCCCGATAATCCGCGTGCGGCGCGGCAGAAGCGGCTTGACGAACCAGGACGTGACGAAACCGACCGCCCGGTTCCCGTGGCAGAAGACGACGTCCGGCGCATACCGCCAGGCATACCAGAGAATCTGAAGATACGTCGCGAGGTTGAAGCGCGAGGCGCTGCTGACCGGCAGGCGGCGGACGTTCGCCGCGACCGCGTAGGGCGAATCCTTGTGGCAGACCATGCCCGAGACGTGTCCGCGCGCGGCGAAAAGCCGGGCATACTGGTAGGCGACCGCCTCCAATCCGCCGCGACCGCGGCCGAGCATGACGTTGAAGATCGTCATCGCGCGGCCTCCTCCCGCCTACGATAGAGCGCAAAGCGGCGTTTGCCGAACTGGACGCGGTCCATCAGCTCGTAATCCGGCCCCAACTTCCCGATTTTGGCCTCTTCCTTGCAGATGTAATCGGGACGGTCCAGCCGTCCGAACTCGTTTGTGGAAGCGACGCGTCCGCCCACGAGATAGGCGATGCGCGCGGTGTGCCCCGCTACGCAGGGGCGGTTCGGCCGGTGGTACTGCTGCACGGAAAAGACGTCCTCCGCATCCTGCGCCGGACCCTTCCAGTCCGCCCGGATGCGTTCCGCCGCCCAGTTGCAGGCCGACACCCACGCATGGCGCCGCCCGACCGGAATATGCGGCTTGACGACCATGACGAGATCATTCAGCGCGAAAAGCGCGACAATGAGCGGAAAGAGGAAACGGATGCCCGGAATGCGCTTCGCCGCGGCCGAGCGGCAGAAAGCCTGGACGCCCCACGCGGTCCACCCCAACAACAGCACGAAGGACTGGATCCAATACCGCTTCTCGGGAAACGCCGCGTGGTCCTTGATCGCGATCTGCGCCCAGATGAGCGCCACGTTCGCGGCGACAATCGCCAGCAAGACGCCTTCCGCACGCGTAAACAGGCGCTTTTGGACGCGGTAAAGGATGGCCACAAGCGCGATCAGGGCGAGTATGATCACAGCCACCTCCCCAGAAGGTCAATGTAGTGCGGCGCCGGGAGCCAGTGGCCCGTATAGGCGTGCACCATAAAGGAGACGGCGAGCGTCCCCAACGCCCACGCGAGGACGGGGAGCGGCAACGCGCCGAACCGCCGCGTCCACAGCGCCCACACGCACCAGCCGAAGACCAGCACGCTCGCCACGGCGAATCCGTACGACACGAGCGCAATCAGAACGAAAAGCCCCAGCCCGAACCAGAGACCGCTCCGGCGGACCGCCCCCAGGCCGAGAAGCGCGAACGCGAGGCACTTGCCCGTATCGCGCAGGCCGTCCATGGCGTAGCGCGTGAAATCGTCCGAGACCAGCAAAAGCGCGACCGCGCCCCAGGCCGCCTTCTCGCCGAAAATGTCGCGCACGAGATGCCACAGCGGCACGGCCGCGAGCGCGACAAAAAGGATGGACGCCACCTGCACCGCCTGCGCGCCCGAAAGCCCCGTCAGCCAAGCGACGGCGCCCGCCACGACCTGGAAGAGTACCCCGAAGCGCGGATGGAACGCGTAATGCCAGTCGCCGCGCGCGAAAGCGTCCGCCATCGGCGCGTAGCGCGCCATCGTGTCGCTGATCGTCACGGGATAGCAGACAATGCACAGCACACTCGCGACAAGGACATACAGCGCCGCCAAGCCCCAAAGCTTCAACTCACGGCCCCTTTCTGTTGGGGGGGGGGGGACTATGCCTTTCATGCCTTTTTCAGACAACAATGCGTCCCTGCGCACGCTCGTAGCGTGTGCATACCCGCTCCCAGTCTGAAAATCTTTCCTCATATCTTCTTTTATAATCCCATCGCGCAAGATATATGATAGCATATTTCCTCACATAATGCAATAGCGTCGTATAGAAAGCAAAACCGCGAAAAGTGTATCATGTCGTGAGACACCCGGGACAGGTCGTTCCGAGGGGTGGAGAGCGAAAGCGAAAAAGGAGAGGGATCGGTTGAGGAAACGGAAGGAAAGGATGCGCAAGGACCACCCCCATGGGGGTGGCGCGCCGGATAAATGTTGCAAAGGCG
>ERZ808270.269-NODE-269-length-32581-cov-9.294257_pt1 | contig 32581 bp, 23 predicted proteins | sample MGYA00521082_ERZ808270 | MGnify/ENA primary metagenome ERZ808270 (study PRJEB31516, sample SAMN03275594) | gut metagenome | biome: mammalia-associated habitat; material: feces | host: Papio cynocephalus | place: Kenya | collected 2012-07-27 ... | reverse complement strand
GCTCTTTTGTGTATTAGACAGTGTGTATTTTTTCTTTTTCGGCAAAGGATTCGTATATTCGTTTCATATCTTCTGGCAAGTAGTTTATCACTTTAGTCCTTATCTCTTGTGGAATGTCGAAGCGGGCTTCGGCGATACTGCCGACTATGGCGCCGATGGTATCGCTGTCACCACCATGAGAGATAGCCAGGCGGATGGCATCCTCAAAACTTTTCGATTGAGCGATGAGGTTGAAAGATAAGGGAACGGCACCCATGCAGGTTTCGTCGAACACTCCCTTGGGATAATTTCGAGTGTCGAAGTCGGTATAGTAGCTTTGTGCTATCTTCTTGAATCCTTCAATAGCCTCGTCTTTTGGCAAGTTCTCTTCCTTTGCCTTGCGGAAATGTCAGGTAGCATGAGCCACGGCTTTCGCTCCCTTGATTCCTTCGGGATGGTTATGGGTAGGTAGGGCTGTCTTCTCGGCCTCTTCCAAGACTTGCGACAAGTCGTCGAAAAGCCAAGCGACAGGAGATACTCGCATCGCCGAGCCATTGCCAAAACTATTGTATGGCTGTGGATTATCAGAATGAACCCAAGCGGCGAATCTTCCGCCGTATGCTCCCTTGGGGTTGGGATAGCGGCGGCACCAGTCGTGCAAGCTTTCCTGGTAGCTTCGCTTGTTCAACACCGCATCGGCTATTGCCACCGTGCAAATCGTATCGTCGGTGAAGTCGCATCCTTCGCCGAACATGTCAAAGCTATAATCAAATGTATTGTTGAACTCATACTTCGAGCCAACAATATCGCCTATAATTGCTCCTAACATAGCAAAGCTCGCTTAATCTGCAGCCAAGAAATTCCACTCTTTCAGCTTTCTTTTTGCCAGTTGATGCCCCTCTTAGTAGGCTAACGAGTAGTAGCGTTTAGCTTCGGCTAAGTTTTTCCCAACACCCCAACCTTTCTCATAGAATTCGCCGCAACGATAATGAGCATAAGGAAGCCCACAAGCCTTGTAGAGTTCAAAAGCTTTTTCCAAATCAACTTCTGAGCCTTCTGTTCCTTTGCGGTATATGTCAGCCAAATTGCTTCTTGCCAAATCGTTTCCTTGGTCTGCCGACCTGGCAAACCAATATTTCGCAAACTCTATGTTCTTTTCAACGCAGACGCCATCATTAAAGATACATCCCAAGTCGTTTTGAATTTCGTCGTCTTCAAGTTCGATATTATTAGGATCATTCTTGATCATGTTCAAGACATCCTTTATGCTTTCTTCGGTATAACCATAGTCTTCTGGCCGCGCATTGCTCTTTTGTACCAATCTAAAATCTTGATAATTCTTTGGTATACCGAAATACTTGTCCGTCTTTTTTGTTATCATGTTTCGCTGTTTATATGAATGATTGTAGAGTTATTCTATCACCTCCCAGAAACTCTCTGGCAGACTGATGTTCTTGACTTCCTTTGCCTCCTCAAACAATGGGGCAATGTCCTCTGGCTCAAAGCCGGCGATGCCACAACCGATTGGGGTGACAAGGAAATGCAGGTCGGGATGCTGCTTGGCATAGGCGATGAAGTCATCTACGTATGGGCGAATAGTGTCCACACCACCTTGCATCGTAGGGATGGCGTAGCTCTGACCATGCAAGCCAACACCCTTCCCCATGACAGCTCCGAAGTGAAGCCGGGCAGTACGAGCTGCGCCACCGCCATGCATGCCAGCCAAGTTGCTGCCAAACACAAATATCTCGTTCTCCTTCAGATGCTCAATCCATATTGGAGTAATCCGTTCTTTCTTGTGGTTCTCTGCCATATTCTTATCTTCATTTACGTTAAACATATCATCCGGCATATTCTTTGGTGAAAGAGATAGACACTTTAGAATCCTCAATTGTGCACCAGAACTGCTCTTGGTGTAATTGTATTCCGAGGCATCAAAGTATTCCTTGAAATACGGTATCACCACATCGTGCATCATTTTCTGGCATCGCTGAGTGACGGCAGAGGCTGTCATGCCCAACTGCTTGGCTACGTCTTTGCCCTTGAATCCCTCAATGTAGAGCATCTTGAGGATGATAGCGTTCTTGCTGTCGCGACCATAATAATGGTTGCTGATATCCTCTATCGTGTTATAAAGCTCTTGCTCAAACTGGCTGTCAGTCACGTCAAATTGCATTTTCTGATTCTCCTGCCTTGCCTCGAAACTCTCGAAACGCTGTTCCTTCGCCACTTCTTTCAACTTATCCAAGAGAAGGAAGCGAAATCCATTCACCATCCAAGTCTTGAGCGACATGCCTGGTTTCCTGTCTTCCAATGGCTTAAAGTTGTGTTTATAAAGATAGAGATAATATTCGTGGGCAAGTGAATAGAAGTCCATGCCAGGCTTGTTGCGCAAATCGTATCGCTTGTCATAGACGCAATAGGCTACACGACAATAACCATAAAAATACTCTTTTACAATCTTGGCATTGGCTTTCTCGAAACCTTGCAGAATATCATCGTCGGATAGCATGGCAAGTCCCGACAAATTAATATTTTCCTTCATATTGTTTGTTAGTTACGTTGTTTGCAAATTTAATGTATTTTCTCGTTAATAACTTCCCTACATCTTATTTTTTATTCCTTTATATCTTATAAGAACAAAGAAGGATAAAAATTAAGCAGACATAAAAAAACAAGAAGATGGAATAAACATCAAAAGCAAATCTTGTCCCGAACTGAGGTATATATTGTAATTGGCAGTCAGAGAGTGACTATCAACCGGTAGGGAGAAATAAATTGAAAAATGCTTCCATACTGCGAAAGCACGGAAGCATTTGTAGGGGAAAAGACAACAGTTATTGCAAACTCTTGTCAAGAATTTCAAGAAGAATGGTGGGGTTCTCATGAATTTGTTCAGCAGTGAGACCTCTTTTTTCCACTTCATCCGCTACGGCTGGATAGTCCTTGAATTTCTCTCTTATCTTTTTCAACAGTTTCTTTTGAGAATATTTTTCTCTCTTGGCATTATTTTTTTTACTTTCAAATAAATTCCAATAGTACACATGCTTGCCGCCATCAACCGTATAGTGATATGCCCTACAGTCCAAGTAAACGGTAATATTTGTCCATATGCCAGTAAACGACCTGCTGTGGGTAGAATTGTCAAAAGCATACGGCTCCATATAGCCAGTGACATGTTTTCCCTTGAAAACTTCAGTTGCCAAAAATGGGAATTTAGGGTCATCGTCTACAAGGATGAAAGTGCGTTTCTTTCCGTCTTGTAAAGCATTTTCCACTTCAAGCGATTTTATATCCTCTATTTTATATTTTACACCCTTGCCATTTTGCGTTCCACTGAAAGAGATTTTCTTTTTCATGAAATGAATGTTGTTCTGTAAATATCCGTTGAGCACAGTGCCGTCTTTTAGCGTCAGCACAGCCTTTGGCCAAACGACTTTCTGTTTCGGCTTCTTGGCGTTTACAGTTATCGCAAACGATAACACAATAAGGAAAATGATGAATAGCAGCTTTTTCATAAACAAATGTTTTTAATGTGTCAAAGTTAACACTTTTTTCTTTGTCAACAAATATTTGAGATCGTTTTCTTTAGAAAAAAGAAACATTTACGAATTAGCAAATGCTTTTTTCGTATAGCCAGCGTAAAAGCCATTAAGATATTCGTAACTTTGCAAGCATGAAGTTGAGCATTATCATCCCAGTATATCGCACCCAAGATACCTTGGACAGATGTTTACAAAGTATCTTGCAGCAATCATTCACCGACTACGAGATAATCCTCGTGGACGATGGATCGACAGACGAATGCCCCACGCTCTGTGATAATTATGCTCAAAAATATGAAAACATAAAGGTTATTCACAAGATAAATGGAGGTCTAAGCGATGCTCGCAATGCTGGTATTAAAAAGGCACAAGGGGAATACATCACATTCGTGGATAGCGACGATGCCATTCAAGAGGAGACTCTTCTACCTCTTATGAATGAACTTTATCAACATCCAAACGTGGACATATTGGAATATCCTGTACTGGAACGATATGGTCATCCTTATAAACAACATCTGTTATCATTCAATCCACATGACTACAACACAGGAACAGAATATTGGTTCAAGGAAAGAGCTTACCAACATACTTATGCCTGGAATAAAATATATAAACACAAGCTATTTGAACATATCCGTTTCCCTAAAGGAAAAAACTTTGAAGATGCTCTGACTATACCAAAGTTGTTAGGACTCAATACTTCTTGTCAGATTCACCCAGCTATACGAGTTACCAATGTAGGATGCTACTATTATTACTGGAACACGAAAGGTATAACGGCCAATGCGAAATACGAAGACTTACACAATCTTTACAATGCTCATAGTCAAACTCTTGAATACATATTTAAAGATATAGAAGGATGCCAAGACCCATTGACAAAATATGGCAATTCTCTTCAAGACTTCATGCTCCGGATACTAAATGTACTGCTCGACCTCTATGAGCTGTCTGGAAAATATGAAGATCATCCACCACTTACCCACTATGTTGAAAAACTTAGTAAAATGGTGGAAATCAGATTTTTAAAACTAAAATTATTCAACTTATTAGGATATCATATATTATGCAGACTCAACAAACTTTTACATAGACCATACAAAAAATATGTCTTGTTCAAAAAAGATATCAGCAATCATATCGGAAGATTAAGACTTCTGTTTTTCATCAAGAAATAAATGAGTTATTAACATCTTTCTACTCTTCATAATAAACTATGTGGAAAACTTTCATATTTTGGACAAAGAATACACTAACATGAAAATTCTACTTTTAGGAGAATACAGCAATGTACACGCCACGCTTGCCGATGGACTACGTAAGTTGGGGCATCAAGTAACCGTTCTCTCCAATGGCGACTTTTGGAAAAATTATCCACGAGATATTGATTTGGTACGCAAGCCTGGAAAATTAGGAGGAATCCTCTACATAGCCAAGTTATTAACAATTGTGCATAAACTGCGTGGATACGACATTGTACAACTCATCAACCCCATGTTTTTGGAGTTGAAAGCTGAACGTATCTTCTCTATCTATAGGTATTTAAGAAAACATAACAAGAAAGTTATCCTCGGCGGATTTGGTATGGATTACTATTGGGTACACGTTTGTTGCCAAGACAAGCCTCTGAGATACAGCGATTTTAATATTGGAGATAAATTGCGGAACAATGCTGACGCACTGAAGGAAAGAAAAGAATGGCTTGGAACTACCAAGGAACGTCTCAATCGCATGATAGCTGAGGATTGCGATGGCATTATCACTGGTCTTTACGAATACTGGGCATGTTATTATCCAAACTTTCCACGTAAGACTACTTTTATCCCCTTCCCGATACGATCTTATGCGCACACTGCTGATATTTCATATGCCATTCCCCAAAAGATAAAACTATTCATAGGTATCAACAAATTAAGAAGCGAGTATAAGGGCACAGACATCATGCTTAAGGCCGCGCAAGCCATCGCTGAGAAATATCCAGAAAAGGTAGAATTACGCGTAGCCGAGAGCTTACCTTTCAAGCAATATGTAGAAATGATGAACGGAAGCGACGCCATCCTCGACCAACTCTACAGTTATACTCCAAGTATGAACCCACTTGAAGCAATGGCGAGAGGAATCATATGTATAGGGGGGGGCGAACCAGAAAACTATGAGATTATCCACGAGACTCAATTGAAACCTATCCTCAATGTCTTACCAACTTATGAGAGCGTTTATCAGCAATTAGAACAACTCGTATTGCACCCAGAGCGCATTCCACAACTCAAGAAAGAAAGCATCGAGTATATCAACAAGCATCACGATTACATGAAAGTGGCAAAGAAATATGAAGAATACTACAAAGACACTCTTTGTTGCCAAAGTGAAGAAACTCGCCTATGAATAGCATGGCAAAAATGCTCAAAAGCCAATATTTTTTCATCTTAACAGCTTGCGCTGTCAACGATTACTCGTATCTTTGCACAAGACTATAAATATAAAGCATATCCATGGCAGAACTTCCAGCCCTTGTCAAAGACTTGGCATTGATACTTATCGTGGCAAGCATGGTCACACTTATCTTCAAGCGACTCAAGCAACCCTTGGTGCTTGGCTATATCGTCGCGGGCTTCATCGTGTCTCCACATTTGCCTCTTACCATGTCGGTCGTAGACAAGGCTGACATACAAACGTGGGCAGACATCGGTGTGATGTTCCTGCTGTTTTCACTTGGTCTCGACTTCTCGTTCAAGAAAATTCTCAAGATGGGTTTAGCGCCTATCATTGCCGCATTGTGTACGGTGTTTTTCATGTCGATGATGGGCATGACCGTAGGGCACCTGTTCGGCTGGAGCCACATGGACTGTGTGTTTCTTGGCGGTATGCTCGCCATGTCATCCACAACCATTATCTACAAGGCATACGACGACATGGGGCTTTCCCAACAATCGTTTGCGAAGCTCGTAATGAGTGTCCTAATACTTGAAGACATCCTCGCAATAGTGATGATGGTCATGCTGTCAGCGATAGCCTCAGGCGGTGATCCAGACGGGGCGCAAATGGTTGGCTCATTGTTGAAAATCACCTTCTTCCTTATACTGTGGTTCCTCGTTGGCCTTTATGTAATCCCTACTTTTCTGCGTGTCACACGTAAACTGATGACCGACGAGACACTTGTCATCGTTGCCCTTGGCCTTTGCTGCGCCATGGCATGGATAAGCACGGCTGTTGGTTTCTCATCTGCATTTGGCGCATTTGTCATGGGCAGTATTCTTGCCGAAACCATAGAGGTTGAACGTATAGAAAAAGTCGTGGCACCTGTGAAGAACCTCTTTGGCGCAATATTTTTCGTGTCGGTGGGCATGCTTGTAGACCCAAAGATACTTGTCGACTACGCCATGCCCATAATAGCTTTGGTGATTGCCATCATGGTTGGCCAAGCCATATTTGGCACTTTCAGCTACATGCTTTCAGGTCAGCCATTGAAAACGGCAATGCGCTGTGGCTTCTCCATGGCGCAGGTTGGCGAGTTTGCCTTCATCATTGCCTCTCTTGGGCTGTCGCTTAACGTCATAAGCAGTTTCATGTACCCAGTCATCGTCGCGGTGAGCGTTGTCACTACATTCATCACCCCCTACATGATACGCGCTGCCGTTCCCACCTACGATGTCATTACCAAAGCATTGCCACGCAGATGGGCTCGACGGCTTAACCACTTAGGTACAGCCCACCAAACCACCACCAAGGAAATGTCAACCTGGCGTAGCCTGTTACGCAAAATGGCCATAAACAGCCTCATATACACAGTGTTGTGCATAGCGGTGACTGCTGTTATGCTGACTTTTGCCCTGCAATTTTTCCGACATATATTGCCTCACTGGTGGGCAAACGGAGCCACGGCAATCTTGACCTTGGTCTGCATATCGCCTTTCATGCGAGCCTTGGTCATGAAAAACAACCATAGCGAGGAATTCAAGGAGCTGTGGACTGAAAGCCGTCTCAATCGCCTACCACTTATTTTCACCGTGCTGTTCAGGGTAACAATTGCCGCGGCCATCCTGTTTTATGTCTGCAACTACTTGGCGCGTTTCGCAAACGCCATCGTGATAACCCTTGCCATGACAATAATAATCATAATGGTACTATCACGACGGCTAAAGAAAAGTTCGATAGGCATGGAGCGGCGTTTCATAGCCAATCTCCATTCGCGCGAGGTCAAAGCACAGGTTGAGGGCAAGAGCAAGCCCCTATTCGAAAAGAACCTCGTGGAACGCGACATACATGTCTCAGATGTTGACGTACCAACGGATTCCTCTTGGGCTGGCAAGACACTTGGCGAGCTAAAACTCAGCTCGCGCTTTGGAGTGTATGTGAGTAGTATTCTGCGTGGCCATAAGCGTATCAACATTCCTGGTGGCCATACCATAATTTTTCCTAACGACCGCCTTCAAGCCATTGGCAACGACGAGCAACTTCAAGTTTTCGCACAAGCGATAAGGACTGACGTGGAGGCTGAGGACACACAAGTCGAACTCCGGGAGATGAAGTTGCAAAAGGTCAAACTTGGCAAGGACAGTCCTTTCATTGGCCTTACTCTTAAAGAGAGTGGCATACGAGAACGATATAATTGCATGGTGGTTGGCGTCGAGGAAGGTCAAGACAGCCTCACATGCATTAATCCCAACCGCGAGTTTGCAGCAGGAGACATAATATGGGTGGTGGGAGAAAAAGCGTCCATCAAGAGTCTGCCCGACACTTGATGGATTATAATGAAGGTCTTTTCCGATTATTCGTGCGTGGCGAAGCGTTTCTCCGCCAACTCGGCATACTTTGTGCCCGGACGACCATAGTTGGCATAAGGGTATATGCTTATGCCACCACGTGGGGTAAACAGTCCTGTCACCTCTATATATTTAGGGTCCATCAATTTAATCAAATCCTTCATGATGATGTTTACACAATCCTCATGAAAGTCGCCATGATTGCGAAATGAAAACAGATATAGCTTCAAGCTCTTGCTTTCCACCATCCTCACGTCAGGGATATAACTGATACGAATCTCTGCGAAATCCGGCTGACCAGTGATAGGACAGAGAGATGTAAATTCTGGGCAATTGAACCTGACCCAGTAGTCATTGCCTTGGTGTTTGTTCACAAAAGTCTCAAGCACCTCAGGAGCATAGTCCATCCTGTATTGGGTTTTCTTGCCAAGGGCCTTGAGCCCCTCATCGTTTCTTGCAGTCATTGTATGTCTTAAATATTGAAAATCTTAAGTATATTATAGTCAACGCCATTATCATAAGCATCCTCACCTTCGTGTCTCTTCAAGTATTTCACGACACGTATAGTGAGCGGCAAGGCTATCACCTCGTAAAATGTCTTCAAAAACACCTGCCATAGCATGAGGCTTGGTATTTCGCTCCATGGCACGACACCTCCAAGGGCAAGAGGAAAGAATATCACGGAGTCGCAACTCTCTCCCGCCACGGTGCTCAAGATGGCACGGGCCGAGAAATGGCGTCCTTGGTCATGGATTTTCATTCGGCTCATGACAAAAGCGTTCATGAAACTGCCCACGAGAAACGCCACGAACGACGCGACGGCAATGCGTGGGGCAAGTCCAAAGATGGCATGGAAACCTTCATTGTTGTTCCAATATGGCGCGCCGGGAATCCAATCGCATATCGCGCCCATCATCACGAAAAAGAAATTCATGGCAAAGCCCATCCAAATGAGCATGCGAGCCTTGCGATAGCCCCAGACCTCGCATACGCAGTCGTTGATTATGTAAGAAACAGGGAACACTATCAAGCCTCCCGTCAAGTTCGCTGGGCCAATGGCTATCTGCTTGGTTTCAAGAATGTTTGCCAAAATAAGGCAAACACAGAAAGTAACGCTGAAGAGCATGAACATCACGCTCACTTCAGCACGTGGTTGTTTTGTCATTTCTTGTTTTGTTAAAGGGGGTTTAGCAAGTACCCCTGTTCAAAAATTATAATATCATTTGCAAAATTAATAATAATTTTTGAAATATCAGCTCGATCACTTGCGCATGATCTACATTAATAAAGAATAATGACGTTTATCCCAAATACTGTTTCAGGATCTTGGCCGCTGGCGAGTACCTTATTTTCCTTATGGCCTTTTCCTTGACCTGTCTTATGCGCTCCCTTGTCATGCCCATGCCGCTGGCAAGTTCCTCAAGGCTTTTCTCAGGACAGCCTATGCCAAACGACGCTTTCACGATGATTTGCTCACGGTCGGTAAGCACCTCCTTGAGCAAGTCCTCTATAAACTTGTTGAGCGACTCGTTGTCTACCGACTTGTCCGAAATGAAAGTATTGTCATCAGACGTAAGCATTTCACCAATCGTGTTGTCGTTGGAATCATCACCCAATGGCGCGTCAATGCTTGTGGGCCTATTGTTAGCGTCCTTTGCCGATTCTATGACATTTTCATCAAGTCCTGTCTCCACCGAGATCTCATGAATGGAAGGCATTCTTCCGGTCTTCTGGAGAAAAGCCTCCGTTGCCCGGTTCACCTTCAACGCCACGCCCATTTGGTTCATTGGCACGTGTATTATACGGCTTTTCACGGCAAGGGCTTCCATGATGTTTTGTCTTATCCACCACACGGCATAGCTAATGAACTTGAAGCCACGCGTCTCATCAAACTTCTCGGCTGCTTTCACCAGGCCTATGTTTCCCTCGTTGATAAGATCCACAAGTGATATGCCTTGATGCTGATATTGCTTGGCAACGGAAACCACAAAACGCAGGTTGGAATTGACAAGCCTGTCTCTCGCCTTCAAGCCTTCCTTGCCGCCAAGGTGTATTTTCTGTGCGAGTGAGACTTCCTCCTCAGGCGTGAGCATTGGCTCACGTGCTATCTCGGCAAGATAACGATCTAAAGACTCGCTACGAGCGGTAATAGCGGTGGTAATCTTTATTTGTCTCATTTCAGGCCTACGTTATTGTTTGGTTATGTTAACTTTGACAAAGATACTGCCTTTTACAGACAATACAAAGAAAATGAGGATAAATTATCGCTTTTCTTCATAATAATGCGCGAAATTAAAGAATGGCTCGCTTATCACATCGTCTGTAGATGACGTGTATGTGTTTCCGTAAGCGTCTTTCGCTTTCACTATTATGCGGCTTCCGGCAGAGTTTGGTACATAATAATATAAATGGTTCATTATAAGATATCCATTCTTCTTGCTCACGAACTGATAGCTCACCGACTTAGAGTATCGATGGTGATAGCCCGTGGCGAAAGCGTCTTGTCCTTGATGATCGATGCGCCGCATCTCTCGCTCCACGCCATTCTCTATCGCATAGACTCGCCACCGCGAGTCGGCATTGAAAACGTTGGCTATGATCGCCCCGCTGTCTTTTGGCAACTGCCAATCGGCGGCATACGACTCGCCATTGAAATCGGTTGACGCCTTGAACAGGGTCATCTGCCTTGACCGTGGCCAAAACGTTCCCTTATAGTAACAGTCGGTGATATTCGTCCCATTCAACGAATAGACGTAATAGCCATTTGGCGTGCCGCAGATGTTTATGTTCGATTGCCAAATGTTGCCGCAAGCTGCCGCATGGCAATGTTCTATTATGTGCCCACCGTTGAAGTCTATCTCATGGTTGATGGCAAAATGGGTATGGCCGCAAAACAGTTCATATCCGCCTCTAAAGACCTTCAGCTCATTGAGCACGCGCTTGAAGACCGACGACGAGTAGTGTCCTGGTTCCGATTCAAGGTTTAGCGACCGCGCTCCCTTGCGAGGACGATTGCCCATGGTGAGAGGAATGTGATAACACAACACTACCTTCTTGTCGTGATTGACAAAGGACAGGTCTTCGTGAAGCCAACGCAGTTGCGATGCCGTCAGTTCACCCGGTTGCCAATAAAGCATGCCACGATAGAAATGCACGTCGTTGAGGCACACATAATGCACGTCTCCACGGTCAAAGCTGAAGTCGGTTGGCCCGAAGCTCTGTTCCCACTTCCTGACATACAGGCTCTTGCCGTCTTGGTCATGATTGCCTATCACTGAGAACACGGTAGCTCTCGACGAGCCCAACGCCTCACGTATCTGACGTTCAAGACCGGCGTTGTAGCCCCCATAATATTGCACGTCATCGCCCATGGATATGGCATAAACCGGCATGGTGGCTGGCAACGACGCGATGGTTTGCCGCACGTCTGCCATGGTCTCATCGGTGAAACGGGCAAGGTCGCTTTTCTGTATCGGGTTGTCGTCGGGGCCTGTATAATAAGGACTGAAGGCATTGGTAATCTGAGGGTCTCCGAAAACTATCAGCTTATAATCGTGCTCCGTGCCTCCTTGCAAGCGTTTCAAGGTGAAGTTGTACTCGTTTTGCTTAGCCTGCAATGGCTTATAGAAGTTTGCAGTCCTGTCGGTCGCTGAATGTGTCGGTATCTCGCAATCTGCGGGTACGGAATACCACACGAATCGCGCTTTCTTGTCGCGCATGAAGATATACATGCCCTTGTCGTTGGTCACGGTGCAAGTATAACCATCGCTCACCACCACGCCACTCATTGGGTTGCCCAAACTGTCGGTTAGCGTGCCTCTCACCGTGGGGTCAAAGTCTGGCAGCGAATCCGTCACCACGGTCTTACGCACGGTGTCTTTCTTCACCATCACCGGTTGGGTTTTCTTAACCAGCCGCCTCGCAATGGTGTCTTGCGGTGCAGTGCCTTCCCCTCTGAATGTCGCCAAACTGATAATCGCGAAACTGACGAGAATCACCAGCGCAACGATGGCTATAATATAAATATGTGGATGTTTTCCTTTCATAGTCACCGCAAAGTTACACAAAATAGATTAATCTGCAACGACTTGTTTGCCAAATTCAAAGAGTTATTGCCAACACTTTATACCATACCAGACGTTCAAGTTGTTTTTTTTATGCTTTATTTAACCATGAAGCAGCGTAGCTTGCCTGGGAATGAGCGAAAGTCCTTGTAACCTTGTCCCAAGAAGGGTGCTTGGTCTGAAGCAGTATGGCATTCCAAGCTCCTTGCCGTTGTACTTGTAACGCTTCGAAGAAGCCAAGTTCTCGCTCTCGCCCGTCAAGCCGTCAAAGGGATAGTAATGACTCACCTTCTCCACCTCGCCATTCTCATCCAGAACCACACAGTTATTGCCAAGGTGGTCCTTTATGTAATAATGATAGGAAGGTGACGGCGAAGAGCCGTCAGCCTTGGCATCGTATGACACGTAGCCGCCATCGAAAAGCGACATCCGCAGAGTGTCGTTCTCATACACCTTGGCAGCGCAGTAGTCAGTCCAGGTGTGCACGAGAGAGCCTTCACCGGCAGTGCCCGTGCCTCCTGCCAGTTGCGGCACCGATGCCGTCAATGGGTTCACGTAATGGTCTGTCCTCAACTTCCGTCCTCCTCCGTCATAAGTATAGGTTATGCGACTCCCGTCAAGGAAGTCGACTCTCATCGGCAAATTTAGGCAATTATACTCAATGCCGCAAATATAATATCAACATTAATACAACTTCTTATAGTTATAAACATCAATGCTGCTGATATTATTTAGCTTGTTTCTAAATAATATTTTTTTCATTACGACAATGTCAGCATTATAATATAGATTAATGTCAATTATTGTTACCCTTCCTTTTAACCTTATGTTTTTTACTAAGCCGTTATCAACAATAATATTAAAGTTTGCCAATTTCTCATATTCGAATGGGCTCAGTAAAGAGCCTGAATGAAATCGTGAATTAATTGACGAGTATTTTATATAAGTCTTTGTACCATTACTCATAATTTTTCGTTTTTCGTACCCGAACTTACCATCAGAGAACAAAGTTGAATCCATATTCTCAATAAAGCCTATAATGTCCTCAAGTAATATACTTGATTTAATTATCTTAGTAAGATACCTTTTCGAAGACATATTATAATAGAAATACTTCCAATATAATGATGGCAAAATTGAATTGGAATCCAGTTCATAACCCAAAGGGCCATAGTGATAGCTTACGAGCTTTTCGTCCTTCAAAGCTAAGGAGTCTTTAGTGTCACTCGCATTAAACAGAATAACGTTAGCCAATGAATCCTTACAATACGTTCTTTCTTCTATCCTTGTTTTATTAAAAAAAACTTCATATACGGTTACATTCTGAGAGTAAACTTTCGTTATACAAAATATCCACATTACAATTAGTAATTCTTTTTTCATAATTCAATGAGTTTTCCAAAATATCGTCAGTCCATGCTGGGCTGTTGATTTAAGCCGAATCTTGTTTTTATTATGCATTCCTCCATAATTGCTATTCGCTTTCTTGATTCTGGGAACTGTAAATTTATTCATACCAAATTTTCGTTCAATGGCTGATTTCCAGGAATTATAATGATTTATATCCATCGACCACCCCATCGTATTCATCTTGTACATTATTCGTCCATCAGAAGGTTTATCCTGATTCTCTTTTTTCACCATCGCTTGCTCCGCACCATCCCACTGGTCAGCTCCATTGCTATAATCATGCCCACCTAAAATAGCATTAATTATAGCAGCATTCGCCATTTCCATTGTCTCAGTTAGATTAGACAAATCCGTATTCCGCATTTTCTTTGCTTGGGTGTTATCAGCACCATAAGCTTTCCCGTTCCTCAAATGCACACTTGCTATAGCAAACATTTCTTCTCTATTTGCTATGCCATAAACAACTGAACTTTCTGCATAAACTGTACTTGACAATCTTATGAACTGCTCATTAGTTATAACCCTATTTTTATATGTTAACCTTTTATTATCAACATACACAAAACTTGTTGTTTTTCTATCTTGAAACAAAAAATGTCCATTATTTGAATAGTAAAAATCTTGCCCATCTGGATCTATGGAGTTTATTGGACTGTTTCCGCAATAGGCGTAAGGACTGATACCATAGTATTTCTCCGCCAATGGGTCTGGCACCATCCAGCGTGCCAACGCGGGGTCATACATCCGCGCGCCATAGTCGTACCAGTCAAGGCCATGGGTGCGGTCAAGCTCCTTGCCGTTATACTTATAGCGTTGCGAGGACGCGAGGTTCTCGCTCTCACCCATCAAACCACCAAAGGGATAGTAATGGTTCACCTGCTCCACCTCGCCGTTCTCACCCAGAACCACACGGTTATTGTCAAGGTGGTCCTTAATGTAATAATGATAGGAAGGTGACGGCGACGAGCCATCAGCCGTGGCAGCGTATGACACGTACCCGCCATCGAAGAGCGACATCCGCAGAGTGTCGTTCTCATACACCTTGCCAGCGCAGTAGTCAGTCCAGGTGTGCACGAGAGAGCCTTCACCGGCAGTGCCCGTGCCTCCTGCCAGTTGCGGCACCGATGCCGTCAATGGGTTCACGTAATGGTCTGTCCTCAACTTCCGTCCTCCTCCGTCATAAGTATAGGTTATGCGACTCCCGTCAAGGAAGTCGACTCTCATCGGCAAATTTAGGCAATTATACTCAATGCCGCAAATCCCGTGGTTCAAATCTTTCGTCAGGTTCCCGTTTTCATCGTATTCGTACTCCTTTTCCTCGTCAGCCCCGTCCACGAACGTGAAGCAGTCCTTGTAAACGGGGTCAACGGCGGAATCCTCCACACTCACGACCTGGTTGCCGTCATAGGTGTACTTGAGGTTGTCTATCTCGTCATAAGCGCCATCGTCGTGCAGTCCTTGCCTGCGGAGCATCAGGATGTTGCCCATCTGGTCATACGTGTATCGCGTGTCGTAGCTTCCGACGCCCTTGCCGGTATTCTTGCCGGAGGCGTCCTTCTCGCCGTATGTCGCAGCCGTAAGCCTGCCAAGCCCGTCATAGGTAAAGCCATAGAGCCTTGACCTGTCATCATGACCTGCCTTCCATTCCATTGATGATACATTGCCACCATAAAGCGGCTTGGCCGTCCCGCCGCTCTCATTGTAGCGCAGCTCCTCCTCAAACGCCGGATTGGTCACCTTCGTCAGCCATGAGCGCAAGTTGTAGCCGTAGGCCGTGGCAAGGGCGGTAGTGCCGCCAGCCTTGTTGACCGCCAGCCTCCCAAGCTCGTCATACTGGTTGTCAGCCAAGACACGCGCCTCGCCACCGTTTATGCGGTGCTCGACCTTCATGAGCCTTCCGGCATGGTCATAAGCGTAGCAGTATTCCTCTGCAATGTCTTTTCCCAAAAGTGGACCATGGTGCAGGAGGCACCTCTTGGTCACCCTCCCGAGAAAGTCATGTTCCATGTCCTCCACGTCATAGCCTCCCATGAGGTTCTCCGTCTCCACTCTCGCCGGCCTCGCGCGATAGTCGTACTTGATGACGGAGAAAAGTTTGCGTGGCGACACGCTGTCCGTAGCCTCTAGCACGGAATTCAAGCGGCCTGTCACCAAACCCGTGACACATTCCGCCTTCTGACCGTATGCCAGGTCGCCATTGGGCAACTTGGCATCCTCGCACAGGTCGTCAATGAAGTCGTAACTGTCATGATATGTCGCCGTGACCACCCTCGCGTCCTTCAAGGTGATACCCGTGTACGCGTAACCCGCCAGTTCGTTTCCCTCGCCCGTATAGTGGCAGTAGACCTCGCCTTGTATGACGTATCCACTTGGGAACGTGAAGGCGCACATGCCGGTAACGCATTGGCGGCCGAGGGAGTCGCGGAGGACAAACGTGGACCTGCCGCGCTTTCGCTGTTCTGAGTCCTGAATGAAGACCAACCTATCGTTGCCGTCATGGGCATAATAAATCCATCCACAACCTGGCAGCTTCTTGCCTATCATCCTGTCGTGGCTGTCATACCGGTATTGGTAAGCGTACTTGTCCATTAGTTCCTTGTCCACGTCACCGGAGGAGATTCCGTCGGATGCGGCTGGAGGAAGCACCGCGAGCAAGTTGCCGAACGGGGCGTATACGTAATAGGTGTCAAGCATCTTCCTCGTACCGCCCTCGTACAACACGCGCCTGTCCAAGACAGTCCTTTCATCACGGTCTTTGAAGGTGAGGCTGACGCTTCCGTCCTCGTCCGCCGTCCTTGTCACAGCCAATGTCCCGGAGGCGTATTCGCCGTCCGTTCTTACAATGACGTTATCACCAACGTTTGTGGTTTTGAGCCTTACGCATCCAAAGGTGTCACTACCGCTGACATTGGCGAGACTTGCCGTAACCACGCCCATGCCCTTGGCGTGCCATTCCTCGCCGGGACCGTAGGTCGCGAGCGTCCTCGATAGCGGTGAGTCCTCATACACGGAGAATGAGTATGGTTCCCTGTCAGCATAGGCTTCTCCATAGTCAAGGGAATTGGCGTCACCAAGGAGCTTGGCAAGCGGGAGGTCCGACGATGATGTCACCGGCAGCCAAACCCTGCGCTCGCGCCCGAAGCCGTCGTAGTCACGCGCCTCCACGATGTCGTTCCCCGAGGGGCTCTTGCCGCGGGCTATACTTTTTGAGAGGCGACCGAAATCGTCATACGCCGTCATGAGACTGTCTCCGTTATCCAATGCCCCGTCATGGCTGGTGAATTCGGTTATGGTGTTCCAGCCTTTCACCTCGCCCTTTCCCGGGGGCGGCAGGAGGGGAAGGCTCTCCAAGACGACTGTGATAGCTGACTGCTCACCTTGTATGACCGTGGACAACTGGTCATAAGGGTACTTTATCACGTTTTCCAAGTAGCCTCCATATACAAGGAAGTACGTCCCAGGGCTTAGCACGATTCCGCTGGTGTCCACGGCCGCGGTATCGGCGAAAACGTTCTCCTTGCCCTCTACATACCATTGGAATGAGGCTTTCAGGGAATCCTGGCTTGACGTGTCGTCGTATAGCCTGACTTCGAGCGGCAACTTGCCCTCAGGTATGCCGGAGCCGAGGCCACGCGTATAGCGGAAGCCGAGGCACCTGAAGCGTATGGTCTGCGCGTCGGTCAAGGTCAGCTTGTACCCCCTAAGGCTGTCAGGGGTGACACCGCTGTTCCAATGAAACATCGTGAGGGTGTCAGCGTAGCCTTTTGTCGGGAAGACTTCCTTGTAGAAGTCGGCTACCGACGTTTCGGCGTGATCTTCGGACATGACCTGCGACAGCGCGGGGACGGCCATGAAAGTCATCACTACGGCCAACAAGACTCGGAGGGCTGTGCTTTTCTTTGTCATGACATCTTGTTTGAACGGTTTATGGCGTGGAGCCGCCTTCAAGGTTGGCGTCGGGCCTTAATGTCTTTTGAGCGACATCGTCATTGTAGTAATCGTACTTGTAACGTTTAAGCGTGGCTTTCCGGCTGTCGCCATCGCGTTTTTCATTGAAGTAGACCTGTTGAAGCCTCCCCAAGGCGTCATGGACATAACACTCAGCCTGGAGGGAAGGGGCAGTATAGGAGTCAAGCCTTAGGCTTCCGTCATAGGTATACAAGTGTATGAGCGAGCCAGGGTATTGTTTATAGCCAAAGTCGTATGAATCATCAAGATCAGGGAAAGTTGGGTCCACGATGGTCATGGTGTCAATCTTGACGTACCCTCTCTCTCTTATCGCGATTCTCGGTTTCCCGCGCAATGCGAGGGAATAGTTCTCCAGCCTCGCACCAAGCCTTTGGCCATGGTATATCCATACGAGCGTGGAGTGCTTGCCGTTTTCAATTATCTCAGTCGGGTTGCCGTATTCGTCGGCGGACAACGCCTGGTACTCTACCTTGCCAACGCCATTCCTTGTCTTGGTCAAGCGGCTTACGTAAGGCGTTGACCGAGAATGGTCATTGGCTTCATAATCCATTACCGCCACGCGTTCCTCACCATGCATGCTCTCCTTTTTCCTCGTGACATAGTTCAGGAAGTGTCGCCTTGACATCCATGAGAGGCTCTTCTCATCGTAGGGATAAGAATACTCCACGCTCGCCCAGCTGCCGTCACTCAGGAGCGTACGCTCAGCTCTCACCATCCGCGAGGAATCGTAATCCATTTCCCTTTCGGACGTAACGAACGTGTCGCTACCCATTGACCTCACCGACTCCCTCACCGACACGGGAAGGTAGCTGAACGTATAGGCCCGCGTGACGCATCCGGCTTGGGCGGAGAGGAAATGATACGGATCCATGCAGAAGAAGACGGTCTGGCAATAAGGCATGAGGATTGAGCCGTCACGAACACGCTTGTAAGTATATTCCTCCTTTTTAATCAGAATATTATTGCTATCATAATATTCCCTTGTCAGCAACTTACCTATTTCCGGGGAGATGCTCGTGTAGGGTGTCACGCTGGCGGTGTTGTCCATGTTATAACAGTACTCCGCGCGACCGTTCATCCTGGTCTCACCGTAATTGGAAAACGTCGAGCGGACATGGCCCAAAGTATTCCCGTGACCGTCGAGCGTCTCCTCTATGACGGAGGAATAGCCCACCGGTGGCGAGACCTGTCCAGTCACGCAGGGGAAGAAGCCCCCAGCCGATATCATGTCAAGGCGGACGGTGCCATGGTCTTTCACTTGCGCTGAGTAACTTACGCCGTAGACGGGAATTTCCCTCCTTATCCCGCTGCTGTTGTGGGAACCGCAAGTGTCAGTATAGCGATACCTTTTTACGTAGGTGATTGTGTCATGCCTGTCACGGTTCCTAATCTCCGCTATGCGGAGGCCGCCGCAGATGCCGCTGGCGTCGATGACGTAAGCGTGATCGTCTGCCAACGCCTGGGAATAGTCGTTGAGTTCATACTCGAAATCCGTGAATCCGCCTGTCGGCCATTGAATCGACTTCAGTGTCATGGCCAAGGTTGCCTTCAAGTCCGGCTCTACGTTAATTGAGGTCGCGACGCTTTCAGTAAGTTTGTGGGTCCCACCAGCATAATATCCCTCGCTGTCGGTCTTTCCCATTACATAGCTGATGGGCATCGGTGTCTCGTCATAGGTGAAACGCCAGACGGGCATGTCATCGGTGGACTTGTTGGACGGCGTGTCCGTCATAGTGTACATCACCCCACCGCCTATCACCTTGCGGACAATGAGTTCTGGGGTTCCCTCGCGGCATGAAATCGAGGACAGGAGCCGTCGGGAATGTATCTTGTAATCGAAGAAAAAGCTGCGACCCTCACCGCCATACCTTTCAGACACCGCCATGCGGCGGAGGTATTTGCTCGACAGTTCCTTCATGATGCTTTTCGAGCTTCCTTCCCCTTTTGCCTTGATGAGCATGAAGAACTGTGCCTGGGGATCCGTCATGTTTATGTAAGGGTCGTACCTGCCGATGTTCTTCTCCCAGTAAAGTGGGACTCCCTTGTCAAAATGGTCCGCGTAGCCATAGTCATGCTGATAGTCAAAGGCGACCGTCTCGTTTGGGGTGGTGATGCTCTTTATGTTTACCGGATAGACCATGAAGCCGGTGAATCCGCTTAGGCCCGTGTTATCGCTCATGAGGTACTCCACGTCCGCCTCCCAGTTGGAAAGCTGGCTTGACATGGGGACGTAGCGTATGTCGCACGTCACGCCCGACGTGTCGTAAGCGAAGTCCACGTGGTGGCCTTGTGGGGTGACTATCCTGAAAAGACGCCAGGTAGTGGGTATGAGGTCGCTGTAGTTTCTCGAATAATAGGGTATGCTGTATTCCGTGGCGTTGACACCGCCAAACTCGTAGCGGCAGCCGTCAGGCGTTATCAAGGTGAACTTGTTGAAATAGCGCTGGTTCTCTTTCTTGTATGGCCATCCACGGAACTCAGGTATGCGGTCGTCCAACGCGTCACAATAGACAAAGCCGTCACCATCAGCGTTGAACTCGAGTTTGATGTCCTTGTCTGACACGACCGTCCAACCACCGTCCTCGTTAAGGTAAAACCTGCCGCTGTATCCGCAAAAGTCGAAGGAGAACTCATCGGGAGCCAGCTCATACCAGGCGTGTGACACCCCGTCGGTCCTCGTGCTGTCCCTTATGATCCGCTTGAAGCACTCTTGAGTCATGCCTTTCATCTCCTTGGCGTGTCCGTAATAGCCATGCACGTATTGACGGCACTGTTTCTCGTCATACACGCCGTGCACGGTCCGGCTTATGTAGCCATCGGATCGCAGGCTCCAGCCAAGGCCGATTATCCCTGGTTGGGTGTGCGGCTTTACCGTTCCGGTGTGGTAAGTGGCCGTTATCGGGAAGGTGTAGTTGCCCACCCTGAGGTCGTAAAGGGGCACGGATATGTCGGGCGTGCCGGTGAACAGGCTGACGGGAACGGTGCCGTAAGTGCCCAATGTGGCGATGTCGGGACTGGGGACGTTGTACACGGGCTTTTCCTGGGCCTCGCACGCGAGACAGGAAAGGCAAAGCGTCATTGCCGTCGTCTTGAGGATGTCCAGGATTCTCATTGAGGTGATGCTTTTTTACTTGTGGTTGAATTTCTCGGTATGGACTTTCTCTCCGGTCTTGATGTGGACTATATATTGCCCTCGCGGGATGTCACCGTAACAGAGGGTCATCTCTCCGGACGTGCCATTTGCTCTTGTCTCGGTCCCGTACACGATTCCCATGGTGTTTGCCAATATGACCTTTACGCTGACCGGCGTGTCGGACGTATAGCTCACGTGGACCGTCTTGCTTGCGTCGTCTTGGGAGAAGCTGTACCTGAAATCGTCATTGCCCGCCTCGTTGCCATTAGCGTGTTTGCCGTTTCCTGCATCTCCGTTTTTCTTGTCGCCTTCCCTTATCCTGGCGTTCTCGTCATCCAAGGGAAGTTCTTCCTGGCTCTCTGGCGGGCAAATGTACGCGACGCGCGTCTTTTCCTCCGGTCGTGATTCCATATAGGCTGACCTGTATTCAAGGATGGGATAGCGATAGCCTCTGGCGTACCACCTGTATTCGTCTGACACTATGACGGCCGTGTCAATCGCCTGGCAATGAAGGATGCTGTCTACATTGAAGGCGGCAAGCGTTGAATGTACGCTGTCCAAAGGGTAATACTTGTTTGACACTCGTTTACGCAGGTGGACGCGGATGGCACGTAACGTGTCCCCGGTTGGCAGGAAGACGCGCCCCATCGCGTCAGCCTTCAACTTCCATATCCCGAAAACGCGCGTCCGCCAACGGTCGCAATAGGTGCCGACGCCATGGAAACAGCCGCTTAGGGAATCCCGGTATTCCATCGGGAAACGGAGAAGCTTGACGGGCAAGTCATAGGTAATGTCAAGGTTCCGGTTCTCACAACTCGTCACGAGAACGCCGTCTTTTCCAATCTCCAAGCCATACCTTGACCCTGAGTCATAAAGGCACAAGATGTCACCGTTGACCTTTTGATTGACATGGCGGACGACATTTCTCCTCGTGCCGACTTCATTGTCACGGAGATCCCAAATGGCGAAGTCGGAGCATTGACCTGGCGAAGTCAAGGATATGACTTGCCTTGCTACGTTATCTCCACTACGAGGCGCGTTCACTTGATAAGTCAGCTGGGCGAAGGCGAACATACAGCATACGGAAAACGACACTATGGATACGGTTCTTTTCATGCTGAGATAATCGGGGTTGGTTTTGACTAATTAGGGTTTTAGCTTACTTAGGCTTTTGCGCTTGCAATTTACTGATTATTTTCCACACTTACAAATATTTTCAAGACTTTTTGCCTATTATCTGCAAAAACACGTGCTCAAACTGCTTACAATCACCGCAAAGTTACACAAAATAGATTAATCGGCAACGACATCCTTGCCAGATTAAATAGTTATTGCTACCTTTGCGCAGTGCTATTATGAATATTTTTTACATTAAACTTTATAAAAACCAAAACATGAAAAAAAACATCCTTCTGCTTGCCTTTCTCTCGCTGCCGCTGATTGGCCTCAACGCCCAACGCACGAGACAGGAAATCAAGGAGAACCCGAACCTCGCTGCCAACAACTACCGAGATTATCCCGTACCAACCAAGAAGCTGACGCCCTCGCCCAGTGGCTACGAGCCTTTCTACATCAGCCACTACGGTCGCCACGGCTCTCGCTGGCTCATCGGCAAGAACGCCTTCAACAAGCCTTACTATACACTCGCACATGCCGACTCACTTGGCAAGCTCACCCCACGTGGCAAGGAGGTCTTTGCCTTGGTAAAGGAGATGCGCGCGCAAGGCATGAGCCGCGAAGGTGAGCTCACGCAGCTCGGCGCAGAGCAGCACCGCGGCATAGCCAAGCGCATGTACGAGCGCTTCCCGCAGGTGTTCGCCGGTGTCACCAACGTTGACGCGCGCTCCACGGTGGTCATACGCTGCATACTGTCCATGGAGAACGAGCTGCTGCAACTCGCCGCGCTCAACCCGAAGATAAAGTTCAAGAGCGACGCGTCGTACCACGACATGTACTACATGAACGACGACGCCACGAGCCCTTACGCTTCGCTCACCAACACCACGGCAGCCGTGGACAGCCTGAAGGCGTTTAAGAAGCGCCACAACAAGGCACCACACATGATGAAGACCATCTTCAATGACGCCGACTACGCAAAACAGGTGAACGAGAGCTCGCTCGCCACGCAACTTTTCAACATCGCCATAGACCTGCAAAACACGGAGCTGCGTCATCAGTTCAAGCCCATGTGGGACATATTCTCCGAAGAGGAACTCTACAACCAATGGCTCATGGCCACGGCTTACTGGTATTCTTACGCCGGACCAAACAAGCTCAACGATGGCGCGGGAATGTACACCCAGCTCAACCTCGTGAAGAACATCATGGAGACTGCCGACACCTGCGTCACCCTGGCCCACCCTGGTGCCACGATGCGCTTCGCACATGAAAGCGACGTCCTGCCGCTTGTCTGCCTGCTCAATATCAATGGCTACGGCAACCCTCGCTCATCGCTCGACAAGATCGACGCAGAGAATTGGGACGTGTACAACGTGTTCCCGATGGCGTGCAACGTCCAGTTCGTGTTCTACAAGGATGCCAAGCACCCAAAGAAAGACGTGCTGGTGAAGGTGCTGCTCAACGAAAACGAAGCCACGTTGCCAATCAAGGCTTTCAAAGGCCCCTACTACCGCTGGACCGACGTAAGGGCATACATGAACAACCTCTTGGGAAAAATCATCAAGAAATAATACAAATTGAAAAGAGCCCCGAAAGTCAAACGCTTTCGGGGCTTATTATTTCAATTGCCTTGCCATCCGCCGAGCAAGCCAAATGGAAAAACAATATCAACTCATGGTGTGAGTTCTGCACTATCCATACAAAGCACCCTCCGTTTCCATACTTCGCCGGATAATAATATATTACAAAAGGTCGTCTGAGAATCGTTTTTTTTCAATCACGCAGTCTCTTGGCCGAAAAATAGCGATTCTTGAACTGCTTCAATAAATCTTTGAATATCAATAAATTATATTTTTGACAGTTTTTAGTTGTTGCCATTTTTATGAAATGGCATCGGCTTTACGGCGTAATCGTGTCAGCTTTACGGCGTAAAGGCAATGGCTCGGCGCCGTGATCGCGTCGGCTTTACGCCGTAAAGCCGACTACTTTTGGCTGATATGGCTAAAAAACAAGGTCGAAAACCCACCAAAAGCGTTGCGAAAGGGTAGCTTCAATCCATTTTTCCACTCTAAAACGACCTGTTCTCAAGTGTTAAATTTTGGCTATAATATTTTACATTTCAGCGTTGGGGAATATTACCGTTTGCTTTATCCCAACTCTCCAAGACATCCTCGCCAGAAGTATTTGCTTACGGTGAAAGGGTTGTCAACTTACAATGAATTGGGGAAACCAGTGAGATAAAGTAATCATCAATCTATATTCTAACATGGATTTATCACGTCATTTCATATTAATCGTAAAAAACGTGAGATGCTAAAAGGGCTGGACTCCACACGAGGAATCCAGCCCTAACTTGTTTGTTCGAAATATATTTTACCTGACAGCGAGATATACTAATAAGTGTAGTCGACGAAGAACTTATAGTCGTCTTCGTTGAGCCTCTGCTCTTTCAGCACACTGTCCAAGTGTGCGAACTTGTCGCGGAAGAAGTTCATTATCTCCGTAAAGTTCTTTGGGTTGTATGTAATTGCCCTTCCTGCGCTCTCCATATTGGCAAGGTCATCGGTGAGAACAATTCCGGCGTTACGCGTCTTGAGCTGGTAAACATTATTGCGTACTCGGCGCATCTGGCCTATCTCACCATTGGCCACGCACTGGTTGTTGCCCGGGTAAGTAATCTCTACCGTCTTGGCGACAGAGCAGTTTGCGTTGCCCATGTCGACAAGCAACGAAAGTGACATGCCGTCGTAGCTGAAGTCGGCGGTTTTGCCGTCCACCTTCACCTCCTGCGGAACCACTGATGCCACCACCTTCACTTGATATTTCCTGTCGTGTGGCATTCCGGCATAAGAGCCTTGGCGAGCGCCAACGGTCACCACGAGCCTGTTGCCGCTGCGAGAAGCGGAGAGAGGAGTGACCGCATATTGCGACGCATATTGCTTGTCGTTGCCAGCGTCCTCATAATATTCAGCCTTGGACATGCAATCACCATCGGAAGGATATACGTTCACGACCACGGGGTTGTCGTTGCCCCGAAGGTTCTTCAGCGTGTCGGCATACATCGGTATCACGCTGCCAGCCTTAACATAGACAGGAATCTCATCAAGCTGGAAGCCATCGTTCACGGTCTGCCCTCCTTTGATGAGCTTGCCAGAGGCCACCTCATACCAGTCGTTGCCCTTTGGCAACCAAACGTCAGCGGTGGCCTTGGCACCGTCTCTCGGCGACGTGACAGGGCGAACGATCATGTCGTCGCCAAACATGTACTCATTCTTCATCTCGTAAGCCTGGGGACTGTCGGCATAGTCATAATACATTGGTCGGCAAAGAGGCAACGCGTTGTCGTAAGTCTTGCGCGCCATGGTATAGATGTAAGGATTGAGGGCGTAGCGTTCCTTCACGATGTTGCGGAGTATGCGCGTGACAGGATAGCTGAACACCCACGGTTCCTTGTTCAGGCCAGCGTTCTTCGTGGAGTGGCTACGCAGAATAGGGCTGAACAAGCCAAACTGCATCCAACGCACATACATCTCCGGGTCGATGCTGTCGGCATGCATGTGCCCCCCAATGTCGTGGCTCCAATAGCAATATAGCACGTTTGAGGCGGTGCTGTTGAAATAAGGCTGGAAGTCGAGCGACTTCCAAGAGATGATGGCATCGCCCGAAAAGCCTATCTGGTAACGATGGTTGCCAAGTCCGCCCCATCGGTGGTAAAGCATAGGGCGAGTGTCGCGGTTACGCTCCATGTCGGAAAACATCACATAATTTATCCACCAAGTGTTGTTAAGGTTGGTCAGCTTCTTGTCGTTGATCCATTGCTGCCAATCAATCCACCAGAAGTCAACGCCATCCTTCTCCATGGGATGCAGCACGGTGTTGAGCCATCCTGCCATGAAACGCTTGTTGGACCCCTCGTAAGGTATGTCCTTGTGCAGGGCCGTGTCGTTGCCCATCCATTCAGACATGGCAGGCCACTTCTCCTCCCATGTCTTTATGCCGTCGGCGGGATGGAGGTTCATGGTCACTTGCAACTTGTTGTCCTTTACCCAGCTCAGGAAGCCCTTAGGGTTGGGGAAAAGGGAGCGGTTCCAGGTGTAACCAGTCCAGCCGCCACGCGGCGCTTGGTTGTAGTGCCAGTCCATGTCGACGACAAGCACGTCGAGCGGAATGTTATACTGATGGAAGTTGTCAACGAGCTCGCGAAGCTCATCATCGGAATAGCTCCAATAGCGTGACCACCAGTAGCCGAAGGCATAGCGAGGAGGCAAGGGCACCTTGCCAGCGAACTTGGTGAACATGCGTAGCGCCTTCTTGTAGTCATGGCCATAGGCCAGGAAATACCAGTCTTGGGCGCGAGCCGTGTCAGGCCGCTCCTCAACCCACGGCCACTCGCTTCTGTCAAATAGGTAAGACTTGGAATCGTTGATTAATGTCCATCCACTCTTTGAGAGCAAACCATCCTCAATGGGCATTGGCTTGCCATCGCGCAAGTTGCCGTCATATCCATCAAGCGTGCGATACGTGCCTTTCAGGTTGCCAGCGTCTTTCAGTCCTGGCTTCCAAGAGAAAGGCATAGTGCCTTTTTTCCTTGCCGAAACAATGGAAAGGTTAGCTGACGTGAAAGGTCCTTTGCCCTTGACGTAAGTAATGGTCATCTCATTGGTGCTGATGCGCACCGTCTTGGACTTGTCGCTCACCTTATAGCTCACGGGAGCGTAATCCCTGATGACCGCCACCTGCGACTTGTCGTCCACGAATTTGCCGTTGGGCGCATACTCAAGCCTGGCCGCGCCATCGTCAATCATCGTGATTCTCACGTTGGCATCGCGGTAAGCCACGTTGCCCGCAGTTTGCGCCGAGGCAGGCACGCCAAGGACGGCAACGGCAAGAATTAAAAGCATTGTTTTCATATTTGTCTGTAAGGTTTAAAGATTCATGCTACAAGAACTTTTTAAGTTCCTCGTAAACACGCTCTACGGGAAGTCCCATGACATTATAGAAACTCCCGTCTATATGTGTCACGCCGACATATCCTATCCACTCCTGCACGCCATAAGAGCCTGCCTTGTCGAACGGCTTGTAACGGTCTACATAATAATTTATTTCCTCGTCTGTCAGCTTCCTGAAAGTAACGACCGTAACGTCGGAGAACGATTCGCTTCTTTGCATGGTCTTAATCGTTACTCCTGTCACGACATGATGGGAGTGGCCGCTCAACCTGTGCAGCATGGCACGCGCCGCTTCCGCGTCGGTTGGCTTGCCCATTATCTCTCCGTCAAGTATTACCACGGTATCGGCAGTGAGCAATATCTCGTCATCGGTTATGTCGTAGGCTTCTGCTTTCTCCCTGGAGATATACTCCGGCACACTGTCCACAGGAATGTATTTGGGATACTTCTCCCCCACTCCACGTTTCACCCTCACCTCAAAGTCGAGGTCAAGTCCATTGAGCAGCTCACGCCTGCGTGGTGAGTTGCTCGCCAAAATCAACTTTCTCAATGCTATGTCCTTTCTTAAAAAAATACCATTACCATCCAAAGGCCTTAGAGGAGTTGAGCCATTTGCCTTGGGCGCGCAACACTTGCTCAAGCACGTCGCGAGCGCAGCCATGGCCGCCATTGAAGGGCGACACGTAGACCGATATCTGTCTTATCTCCTCACACGCGTCCTTTGGACAACATGGGCAGCCGACACGCCTCATTATCTCATAGTCGGGAATGTCATCGCCCACATATATTACATTCTCATCGTGAAGGTCATGCTCTTCCAAGAACTTCTCATAGGTCTTGATTTTAACCGAGCATTTCATGAACACGTCGGTCATGCCGAGATACTCGTAACGCTTACGGATTGCATCCGAGTCTCCACCGGTGATAATGGCGCACATGAGCCCCATCTTGGCCGCAAGCTGTATGGCATAGCCATCCTTGATGTTGAGGGTGCGCAATGGGAAGCCATTTTCATCCATCGACACGGTGTTTGCAGAGAGCACGCCGTCTACATCAAAGATGACGGCCTTTATCTTTTCAAGGTCATATTCTATCATAAGAAAAATATTAGTACATATGCAAAGATACTATAATTCCCTTAATGTAATAAGCCTACCACTATTTTTATTCGTCAGGATGGCGTATTTTTTAGTTCATTATCACAAAAAGACAACAACAACACACTTTTAGTGACATTATGGGAAAATAAAACGTCAGAATTGTTGCCAATTAATAATAATTGAGTAACTTTGCTTTCAATTTTGAGAAAAAGAAAAGGAAATTATAAAAAGAAAAACATATAATATTATGACTCAACTGATAAAGCCAAATAATTATAAGACGCTCTTGGATCGCCGACAGACAGAACATGGCATCAAGATGATAAAGGAGTTTTTCCAGCAAAACCTCTCCACCGAACTTCGCCTCAGTAGGGCCACGGCACCATTGTTCGTGCTCAAGGGCTTGGGCATAAACGATGACCTCAACGGCGTGGAGCGCCCGGTGACATTTCCTATAAAGGACATGGACGAGGCGCAGGCTGAAGTAGTACACTCATTGGCAAAATGGAAACGACTGACACTCGCCAAATTCGGAGTGGAGCCTGGCTATGGCATATATACCGACATGAATGCCATACGAGCCGACGAGGAGCTCGACAACCTGCATTCGCTATATGTCGACCAATGGGACTGGGAGGCCGTAATCACTCGTGAACAACGCACCATACATTTTCTTGAGGACGTAGTGAAGAGAATATACAGTGCCATTCTTCGCACTGAATTTCTCGCGTGCGAGAACTTCCCGCAGCTCAAGCCATTCCTGCCGAGGGACATTCATTTCATCCACTCTCAAGACCTGCTCGACATGTATCCAGACATGACACCTCACGAACGAGAAAACGCCATCTGCGAAAAATATGGCGCCGTGTTCGTGGAAGGTATTGGCGGGAAACTGTCTGACGGAAACAAGCACGATGGCCGCGCGGCTGACTACGACGACTGGTCCACTATATCCGAGAACGGCAAGGCCGGACTCAATGGCGACATCCTGATTTGGTACCCCGTGCTTGGCCGTTCGTTTGAACTAAGCTCCATGGGAATACGTGTCGACAAGGAGAGCTTGCTTAGACAATTGAAAATTGAGCATCAGGAAGAACGCGAGAAACTCTATTTTCACCAACAACTGCTCAACGACAAGTTGCCTCTAAGCATAGGCGGTGGCATAGGCCAAAGCCGCCTATGCATGGTAATGCTCCACAAGGCACATATAGGCGAGATTCAGGCAAGCATTTGGCCAGAGAAAATGCGCAAGGAATGCGCAAGGCTCGGCATGCCTTTGATTTGACAAAGGATCAGCTTAACTCTAATTTCAAACCAAGGCGCAACTTCTCAATGGCGGGGTTGCGCTTTCTCATTGCATCAAAGACTTCCAACTTGGTGAGCGCTCGCTCGTTCTCGTTGTGCTTGGCGAGACGTGGCGAAAACTCTATGAGGCTGTTGTGAAGTCGCACTCGCATGGTAGCACGTATCTTATTCTTAATGGAGGATATTTGGTCAAGAAGCAACTGGTTGTCCACGACTACCTCAATGTCTGGATACTTGGTGATTCTTGGGACGATGTTCTTCAAGCGTGACGCAAGCCCCACGAATTTTTGGGGCATACGGTTGCACATGGAAACCCATTCCCTTATTAGATCATCATCGTTGAACGTTTCCTCTACTTTCTTCTCCTCAAGTTTCCTTGCTGCCGCCTCATCCACGGCCACAGCTTCAACACCATCACAGTTCTTTGGCTTCCGGCGAAGATCACCGAAGGTCATTCCTATGTTCTTGAAGTGAAAAGTCGTCCCACCACTTACCGTGTGTTGTGGCACGACTGGCTTTTCATCAACAGTTGGCTTCTCCGCAGTATCTGCTTTTGCCTTGATATCAGCAGAATTGGCATGCGCCACCAGTCTCCGTGCAACCCCAGTCACCTGCATGGCCGGTTTAGGTTGCACCACATTGTTTTTCTTAAACAGGGATTTCAATCTCATAGGGCTACGCCCACCAGCAGGCACTTCTTCGCCATCTGGTTGAGTGAGCTGAGCCACACGTATGAGGGATATTTCCACCAAAAGACGCTTGTTGCTGCTTTGGCGATAGTGAATGTCACACTCGTTGAGGATTTTCAACGCACCATAAAGAAACGGCAACGGACATTTTTTTGCCTGTTCCTTGTACTTTGTCCTTTGGCTCTCACTTACCTCGAGCAGCCGAAGAGTCTGCTCGTCTTTTGCCATCATCACATTACGCACGTGCGAGGCAAGGCCATTGACAATATTGCTTCCATCGAAGCCACGCTGAATGATACCGTCGAGCAACACCATTATGTCAGAAGCCTTGTTTTCAAGTGAAAGGTCTATAATCTTGAAATAGTTGTCGGCATCAAGCACGTTGAGGTCTTGCAGCACTTTTTCGTAAGTGATGTGCCCTTGACAGAAACTCGAAACTTGGTCGAAAATAGACAGTGCGTCGCGCATCCCGCCATCAGCCTTCTCGGCTATGACGTTCAAGGCCTCTTCCTCACACTCTATGCCTTCCTTCGAAGCCACCATGTTTAAATGATTAACTATCTCCGGCACCGTCATGCGCTCGAAATCGTAAATCTGACAACGAGAGAGAATGGTTGGAAGAATCTTGTTTTTCTCTGTGGTTGCAAGGATGAATATCACATGCGCAGGCGGCTCTTCCAATGTTTTCAAGAAAGCATTGAAAGCAGCCTGTGAGAGCATGTGAACCTCGTCTATGATGAATACCTTATATTTGCCTGTCTGCGGCGGTATAAGGGTTTGCTCCATGAGCGTTTTTATGTTCTCCACAGAGTTGTTGCTTGCCGCGTCAAGTTCAAATATATTCATAGACCTTCCCTCGTTGAAGGCCCTGCAACTCTCACATTCGTTGCAAGCCTCACCGTCGCTTGTAGGGTTCTCGCAATTGATTGCCTTGGCGAAGATGCGAGCGCATGTCGTCTTTCCCACTCCACGTGGCCCGCAAAAGAGAAAGGCATGGGCCAACTTGCCTGTCCTCACGGCATTTTTCAATGTCGTGGTAAGCGAATCTTGACCCACCACCGACGAAAAGGTCATTGGGCGGTATTTCCTTGCGGAAACAATATAATTGTCCATAGATAATTGTAGATAGTATTACTTTGCAAACTTACAAAAATAATTCCTAAACGTTCGCCTTTTCTGTGAAAAGATTAGGACATAATAAAAAAAAGCGTTGCTCCCACACTTGGTGAGAGCAACGCTCAAATTTCTTGATAAGCTTTTACGAAAGGCTTATGCCTCAGCAGGAGCCTCGGCGTTGTCAGCCTCAGCGGCCTGTGCGGCTTCTGCTGCCTTAGCAGCTTCAGCCTCTGCCTTTGCGGCAGCCTCAGCGGCCTTCTTGTCAGCCACTTTCTTTGCGATAGCCTCATTGACTTTCTTCTCAGCCTCGAGAGCCTTTGTCGCAGCCTCTTGGCGACTCTTCGACTGTGCGTCGAGAGCAGCGTTGAGCTTCTGCTCCTTGGCAGCCTTCCAAGCATCGTACTTCTGCTGGCAAGCAGCCTCGTCGAAAGCACCCTTCTTGACACCGCCACGAAGATGCTTCATCATGTAGACACCCTCACCCTTCAAGATGTTGCGTACGGTGTCTGTGGGCTGTGCGCCTGCCTCTACCCAGTAGAGAGCACGGTCGAAATTCAAATCTACAGTAGCAGGATTGGTGTTAGGATTGAACATGCCAATCTTCTCGATAAACTTACCATCACGTGGTGCTCTAACGTCAGCGATCACAATTCTGTAAACTGCGTAGCCCTTGTGGCCGCCGCGCTGCAATCTGATTTTTGTTGCCATTTTGTTGTAAAAAACTATTAAAAAGGTTTGAATTCAATGCTGCCAACACGTGACAGCGAATGCAAAGTTACAGCTTTTTAATTATATCCCAATGAGAAGTCAATGATTTTTTAACAAAACTTACATTACACCGTCCTCACGGAGCTTCAGCTGCCACTTCCAAGCAGAACGCATTACGTCGTCGAGCGACGTATTAGCCTTCCAACCGAGCACCTTGTTAGCCTTTGAACAGTCGCCCCAAATCTTCTCAATATCGCCCTCACGGCGTGGACCATACTTCCAATTGAGCTTTACGCCTGTGGCTCTCTCAAAGGTCTCGACTATCTCAAGTGTGGAGTTGCCACGGCCTGTGCCTATGTTGAAGTAATCGATCACTGGGCTGTCCTCATCGTCAAGAACGCGCCTCATGGCCGCCACGTGAGCCTTGGCAAGATCCACCACATATATATAGTCGCGAATGCAAGTTCCATCAGGCGTGTTGTAATCGTTACCGAAAATGGTGAGTTGCTTGCGGATGCCCATAGCCGTCTGGGTAACGTAAGGTATGAGGTTATTGGGCACGCCATTGGGTAGTTCCCCGATGAGTGCGGACGGATGCGCTCCTATCGGGTTGAAATACCTAAGGACAATACTCTTAATAGGCGCACCGCTATGGATGTAATCATAAATGATTTGCTCGTTGATTTCCTTCGTGTTGCCATAAGGCGATGTTGCCTTTTGGTGAGGGGC
>ERZ808270.267-NODE-267-length-32718-cov-8.988335_pt1 | contig 32718 bp, 25 predicted proteins | sample MGYA00521082_ERZ808270 | MGnify/ENA primary metagenome ERZ808270 (study PRJEB31516, sample SAMN03275594) | gut metagenome | biome: mammalia-associated habitat; material: feces | host: Papio cynocephalus | place: Kenya | collected 2012-07-27 ... | reverse complement strand
GGCGTTGCCTTGGGCTATGGAATTCATTGGGCTTTCAGCCCGCCCATCCTAAATCAGAAACTTCAGTAAGGTTATAACGTTACCTTGGGCAAAAGAGGTTACGAAGCCACAGCTCTAAACATAATACTGAGATTCATGAGGCAACTTTATAACCTCATAACCTTAAAACTCAAAACCCAATCCTACAAACATATAGCAGCGATGACGATATTTTCAAAGATTATTGCGGGTGAGATTCCCTCATACAAGTGTGCCGAGAACGACAAGTTCTATGCATTTCTCGACATCAACCCCGTGGCACAGGGCCACACTCTCGTGGTGCCTAAGCACGAGGTAGACTACATCTTCGACCTTAGCGACGAGGAATTGGCAGAAATGACCGTCTTCGCCAAGCACGTAGCTCTGGCTATTCAGCGTGCTTTCCCTTGCCGCAAAGTGGGCATGGCTGTGCTCGGCCTCGACGTGAACCATGCACATATCCACCTCATCCCCTTGCAGAGCGAGGGCGACATGGACTTCCGCAAGCCCAAGCTCCAACTCTCTGCAGAAGTGATGCAGCAGACTGCCGACAAGATTCTGAAGGAATTCAGCAAATAAACTCTACCACACACTCAACCAGTTCTGTGGGCGACGCGTCTCGCGTCTGCATCCACATAAATTCATTAGATTTTTGTGATTTGCGCTTCGCGCTTGTTTTGAACATTAATGCTCATTAATTGACCATTAATTCTTCATTAATATTCTCCTTCTATTAGGCTCGGTCATGAATTCCCATGAATTAATCATGAATTTTGTCGTACGATAATATCAGCTAAGAATTAATGAAAAATTAATGGGCAATTAATGGAGATTAATGTTTAAAGCCCCCATTATTGGATAAAATCCCATTACAAAATGCGGGGGTGCACACCTATATAGAGTGTTGCACCCCCGCATTATTTTATTCAGAAGCAATAGATATTACTTCAGCACACCGAGTTCCTTACCCACCTTGATGAAGGCAGCAATACACTTGTCGAGGTGTTCACGCTCGTGGCCTGCAGAGATCTGTACACGGATACGTGCCTGATCCTTAGGTACTACGGGATAGTAGAAACCTGTCACATAGATACCTTCTTCCTGCATCTTCTGAGCATATACCTGAGAGAGCTTAGCATCGTAGAGCATCACGGCGCAGATGGCACTCTGAGTAGGCTTAATATCAAAGCCTGCGGCGATCATCTTGTCGCGGAAATAGTTGACATTTTCTACGAGCTTATCGTGAATCTCATTGCTCTCATCGAGAATCTTGAAGGTCTCGAGAGCTGCACCTACGATGGCGGGAGCTACAGAGTTGGAGAAGAGGTAGGGACGTGAGCGCTGACGGAGCATGTCGATGATCTCCTTACGACCTGTAGTGAAGCCACCCATAGCACCACCGAAAGCCTTGCCCAGCGTACCAGTATAGATATCTACACGACCGTAAGTGTTGAAGAACTCGCTTACACCACGACCAGTCTTACCCACAACGCCAGCAGAGTGGCTCTCGTCTACCATGACGAGGGCATCGTACTTCTCTGCCAAGTCGCAGATCTTGTCGATAGGAGCTACATTGCCGTCCATAGAGAACACACCGTCGGTCACGATGATGCGGAAGCGCTGCTCCTGAGCTGCCTGAAGCTGACGCTCGAGGTCTTCCATATCGGCATTGGCGTAGCGATAGCGCTTTGCCTTGCAGAGACGCACGCCATCGATGATAGAAGCGTGGTTCAAAGCATCAGAGATGATCGCATCGTCGGCAGTGAGCAGAGGCTCAAACACGCCACCATTAGCATCGAAACAAGCAGCGTAGAGAATGGTATCCTCGGTCTTGAAAAACTTAGAAATAGCAGCCTCGAGCTCCTTGTGAATGTCCTGCGTACCGCAGATGAAGCGCACACTCGACATACCATAGCCGCGGCGGTCCATCATGTCCTTAGCAGCCTGGATAAGGCGAGGATTGTTAGAAAGGCCCAAGTAGTTGTTGGCACAGAAGTTGAGCACTTCCTTACCCTTTACTTGAATAGCGGCCTGCTGAGGGCCCTCGATGAGGCGTTCTTCCTTATAAAGACCGGCTTCTTTGATCTCCTTCAACTCATTCTGAAGGTGTTGTTGCAATTTACCGTACATTTGATATATGATTTATAAAAAGGTTTTTATAGCTCGTCATTATGCTATGCTCTGTCGCATAGCCACCGCAAAGTAACAGATTTTTTTTGAAAAATAGTACAAGTCGAAAGCAGAATATCAAGTTTGTTCGAATATTATGCTGAGACGCTACTTATTTTATTGAAAAAACGTGCAAGCCGAACGCCATCAAACTTGTTTGAATGACTGAGGCGCAGCCGTTTTTATTGAAAAAAAAACACTGCTCGTGACATAAATATAAAAAAAAGATTGCACCTTTGCACTAAAGAACATATTCTAACAACATACCTCTACAAATGAAGAATATCTTAGTGATTGGTGCAACAGGCCAAATCGGCTCTGAACTCACCATGAAGTTGCGTGGCATTTACGGCAACGACCACGTAGTGTGCGGCTACATCCCCAGCGCTGCCCCCAAGGGCGAACTCGCCGAGAGCGGTCCCGCAGAGATTTGCGATGTGACCAACGGCGAAATGATTGCCGACGTGGTAAAGAAGCACAACATCGACGCTATCTACAACCTCGCTGCTCTGCTCAGCGTAGTAGCCGAAGGTAAGCCCCAGTTGGCTTGGAAGATTGGTATCGACGGACTTTGGAACGTGCTCGAAGTGGCTCGCCAGCACCATTGTTCGGTGTTCACCCCCAGCTCTATCGGCTCTTTCGGACCCGAGACTCCCGCCGACCACGTACCACAGGATACCATACAGCGTCCGCGCACCATCTACGGTGTGTCGAAGGTTACCACCGAGCTGCTCTCTGACTACTACTTCCGCAAGTACGGCGTCGACACCCGTGCCGTACGCTTCCCCGGCTTGATCTCATACGTAACACTGCCCGGCGGTGGCACCACCGACTACGCTTGCGACATCTACTACTCTGCCGTACGCGGTGAAAAGTTTATCTGCCCCATCGCCAAAGGCACCTACATGGACATGATGTATATGCCCGACGCCCTGCGCGCTGCCGTAGAACTGATGGAAGCCGACCCCACTCGCCTCATCCACCGCAACGCATTCAACATCGCAGCCATGAGCTTCGATCCCGAAGGAGTGTTCGCAGCTATCCGCAAGTACAAGCCCAACTTTGAGATGGAATACCAAGTAGACCCCCTCAAGCAAGCCAACGCCGACTCATGGCCCAACAGCCTCGACGACATCTGCGCTCGCCAAGAATGGGATTGGAAGCCTGAATACGACCTTGATGCCATGACCGTAGATATGCTCAAGAAACTTGAAGAAAAACTGAAGTAAAGCTCAGCCCATCCTTCACAAAAATGAAAAAGATGGTACGATAGATTCTAAACATCTATCGTACCATCTTTTTTTGTGCAGTAAACGAACAACTTACCAATCTGAATATTCCCGAGATGTCCAACATTTAAAAATCATTATTTCTAATGAAAACCAATTACCTTGCAAACACTAAATTTGCAAATAAAGAAACGTTTAAACTATATCATTATGAAAACATTCCTCAGACAAATCCTACTACTACTTGCGCTCGTGGCTATTCCCACCTTTAGCCAAGTAAACGATCGCTCCACCCTATTCCACTTAAAAGGAAAGGTTAAGAGCGTTAAGCTCTATTGTGAAGGGCAACTTCAGAACACGTGTACATTCAATGCAAAAGGCGAATGGACTTACTGCGACAATCAGCTCGACGACACTTACTCCATCATCCCCGGTCATGACAATTTCTGCGAACACGAACGCGACGAGCAAGGCCGACTCACCATGCTCTACTACGACGACATAAGAGTCTGGCATCGCTACCACTTCTCATACGATGGCAGCACACTCATCGTCACAAGCGGTTCGCAAGACAATCGCACCAAGACCGACAAAAAATATACATATTACCACAACACTGCAGGCGAAATCACTAAGTACGGTTATCACACAGAAGAAACCACATGCGACCTAACCATGCGAGGCACTGAGACCTACACCATTCTTGCTCGAGATAGCCAAGGCAACTGGACTAAGCGAAAATGTACACGCAGCGATGGTTCACCCTCCGTCATACAAACGCGACGCATCACCTACTTCACCTCCACACCCGCAAACAAGAAAAAATAGCATATTATGAACAAACTTCTCTCACTCCTCATCGTATTCTGCCTCTCACTCGCAGCATGCGCTCAGCACACCGACCGCTTCAGCATATACGCTCTCAAAGGGAAAGTAAAAATGTGCGAGTTCTACGACGAAGAAGGACTTCAAAACGATGACAACCTCGAGTTCGATCGCGCCGGAAGACTTATCAATGTGAGAAATCACCCTCTCAACTGGAATTTCGGTCACCACAAACGTGATGCACAAGGACGCATCATTAGCATCGGCGATCAAGACAACGGACTCGACAAATACATTTACAACACTTCCAACAAACTCACACAGATCAAATCTTATTATTCAGACAAATCTTCCACCACATACAAATACGATGCACAAGGACGCATCATCTCCACAATCACAACCTATAAGAACGGCACTCAAAGCAGCATAGAGTATACCAGCTTTATTAAGACTGACTCTCATGGCAATTGGACACGTGCTAACGTGGTAGAAATCACTCCCGACGGCGAACGCGTGGAGTACGTACAAGTGCGCCGACTCAGCTATTTCCAATAGAAATCTATACGCTTTCCGTAGTATAAAACTGAGGAAAGGACTGTACTTCGGCAGGAGTATGGACACTATAGTCTACATCGTTAGGCTGTATAAACTTAGGGTGGTCCTATTAATTCGTTTTGAAATTAATAGGACCACCCTTCTTTATTACACGATTACACGGAGCAAGCGGGATAGCACCGCTCTTCTGCGCTTAGTTTTCTACAGTAATCGCACCATTATCCTTCTTCACCGTGATGGTATTTGAACAAGTGGGTGCAATCATTGTCAGATAGTTTGCTTCCTTACCTACTTGTATGCCTTGAGCATATTTGCTAGAACCTTTCATTGTAGTAAATGCTCCCGTATTGGTCACAGCTAAGTAGCCCGTGTAGATACCAAAATTCTGTTTTGTTTCAGGTACATAACCAGATTTTACAGAGAACTGATACTTCACGTTGAACACCTTGGGGAAGATGTTCACCGTGACAGGAATAACGTTGATGCTACAATCATTGGCAATCTGTGGCTTATCAGTATTGATGGCAGTCTGGATAATAGTTTTTACTTCGCTACTTAGGCCTTCCAAGCCTGAGCAACCATCTCTTGTAATAGAGGTGTAGGTTTCAGCATCGCCATCAGCATAGAAAGCGCGCTTCATGTCCACATAGTTGAAATCGACATTGGAAAAAGCTTCTACGTAGTAGAGGGTACATGAGGTAGCTTTCGCAGGAGGTGTTGGAGTAGGATCAGGGTCGTCATCGCCGCATGAAGCAAATACACCCAGAGTCAGCACCACAGCCATAGCCATGAGCAGTTTGAAAAGGTTGGTCTTTTTCATAAAGCTAAAGTATATTGTTTATAATAATTGTTGTGCACAGATTTCTATTTCCTAAAACGTTTATTCAGAATTATTAGAACCTATGACAAGCAAAAGTAGACATTAATACAACATGCACCTATATTATTACAATATTTAACCACAGGAAGAGATTATTTAGTCTCCGTATGATGTAGCGTGGCAACATACTCTGTAAGATTAAGTCAGCAGGCCGAGACCTACAACCATTACGACGCCGATGGCTACCTGCAGAGGGAGGCCTACCTTAACGTAGTCGATAGGTTGATAGCCTCCGGCGGACATGACAAGAGCGTTAGGTGGAGTGGAGAAAGGCGAAGCGAAGCACATGCTGGCAGCTACCGTAACAGCCATCAATACGGGTACGGCATTCAGCCCCTCAGCTTGCGCGGCTTGCAGAGCAATAGGCGCCATGAGCACGGCGGTTACCGTATTAGAGATGAAAAAGGTCATAAGCGATGTGGCCACGTAGATGCAGGCAATGAGAAGCATGCCTCCATGACCGCCGATGGCGTGGACGAGCGACTGAGAAATCAGCTGCGACGCTCCCGTCTTTTCAAGGGCTGTCGACATTGGAAGCATCGCACCGAAGAGAATGATACTCTCCCAATTAATAGTCTTATAAGCCGCCTCAACACTGCGCAAGCAACCTGTGAAGATCATGGCTACAGCTGCAAGCATGACGGCTGTCACGGGTGCGATGGGAATGAAGTCGAAGGCCATCAAGAGCACCATCAGTACCATAATGAGCGCGGCAATAGGAGCTTTATAATCATGCGTCGCCTTAGCAGCCTGCTCGAGAGGCTGCCCTACAACCACCCATTCTTGTCCGTCCCGATGATTGAGTTTAGCTATGTTCTTCCAACGTCCCTGCACCAAGATGATGTCGGAGGCATGGATGCGTTGATCCTTGATATCGTCGAGCAAATAATCGTTGTGGCGACGAATGCCAAGTACGTTAAGGCGATAAGTGGAGCGAAAGCCTGTCTGCTCTACTGTCTGCCCTACGAGCGATGAAGCGGGCATTACCAAAATTTCTGCCATCCCTACGTCGTAGAAGTTAAGCGGTCCGCCATCGGCTGGAGAGTCCTCCAGTTCGTTGAGTTGCTGCTCGTTGGCAAAAGACTTTATTTGCTCTGCTGAGCCTGTAGCATAGAGCACGTCGCCCGCAGAGAGCGGATGATTGCCGATGGCAAACTGTTCGAGCTTGCGCAAGGCTCCTCCTTGAAGAGAGGAACGGCGCACTTCGATTACAGTTACTCCGTAGTTGCGCCGCACATCGAGCTGCTTGAGCGTATGACCTACCATAGCGGAGGATTCAGAGATTTGCAAGCAGTGGAGGCCTTCGGCAAGCTTATATTCCTCCACCAACTGCTGTAGTGACTTGCCACTCTTTGAGGAAGCAGAGGCGGAACGCCCTTTGAGGAAACGCCGCGAGAGGGGGATGAGCAATGCCGTGCCTACTACGATGCATACGATGCCTATGGGAGTAAATGAGAAAAAACCTAACGGCTCGTAGCCGGCACTGGCCAAAGCATCACGCACGATGAGATTGGGTGGAGTACCGATGAGTGTGAGCATGCCGCCCATGCTTCCAGCAAATGCTAACGGCATGAGAAAACGTGAGGGAGAGAGCCCAGCGCCACGTGCCATGCTTACTACGATAGGTAGCATCAATGCCACGGTGCCCGTATTGCTCACGAAGGCACCCACCACTGCGGTAGTGAGCATGAGCAGAATGAATAGGCGCGTCTCGTTTGTCCCCGCCAGGCCAAGGATACCAGTACCTATGCGCTTAGCAAGCCCTGTACTGAATATGCCTCCGCCCACGATAAATAGGCCCACCATCATGATGACAATAGGATTGGAAAATCCTGTAAGGGCTTCTTCGGGAGTGAGCACACCACTAAGCACGAGGGCTAATGCCGAACATACGGCTACGAGATCGGAACGTAATTTGCCACTTACAAACAGTATGGCAGAGAGCGCTAAGATGATAAGTGTCGCTGTCATAGAGAGGAAGTTTTAAGTTTTGAGGTTATAAGGTTATGAGGGAGTTTTAAGTTTTGAGGTTATAAGGTTATGAGGAAGTTTTAAGTTTTGAGGTTATAAGGTTATGAGAAATTTTTGAGGTTTGAGGTTATAAGGTTATAAAGTTAGTAAATGGTCTGTGGGCGGCACTTCACGTGTCGGCACTATTAAGGGAATGGATGGGAGGTGTGTGCATTCTCTCTTATGCCGACGCGGGACGCGTCGCCCACAGAACTAAGTGGAATCTGCTTTATTAGCTATTCGAGCCAGCTATATTAGCCTTTCTTAAGGCTGCTTCTCCTCGGGTTTCCAATCCTTGTAGGGATAGGTGCGGAGTGAGGAGTTGTAGTATTTTCTATCGCCGGTCACTTCTGTACCGAGGAAGGGGGCTCGCTCATAATTTTCGTCCTCGCTGCCGAGTTCCACTTCGGCTACGACGAGGCCAGCATTGTCGCCAAAGAACTCGTCTACTTCATACGTATGATTGCCTTGTGGCACGAGCCAACGTATCTTGTCGATAATGCCGGGTTCGCAAAGGCGCATGAGCGAGAGAGCCTCGTCGCGTGTGATTTCTTTTTCAAACTCATAGCGCGAGAGGCCTCCGTTGAGCGAGGGTCCCTTGATGGTGAGATAGCCTTTTTCGTCGCGAAGGCGCACACGTACGGTACGTCCGCGCCCGCTGCAGATATAGCCTTGCATAATGCGGCTGTGCGAGGTAGAGAGCAACTTATAGTCGCCTGTGACCAAGAATTTACGTTCTATTTCGAGAGGCATTCCTTCTTCTCTTTTTTATGCCAGGAGCCAATAAGCGGCTGTGGCTAATGCACCAAGCAAGAGCAAGGTTATAACGATGCCCGTCACGACGTTGCGTGCTTGCTTTTCTTCCATGGCCTCGCGGGCCTTTTTCTTGAGTAAACGTTTTGCTTTCATGGGCTGTTTTAGTTTTAAGTTTATAATATGAGGTTGGAGTTTTGAGGTTTAGTGGTTGGGAGTTTTAATGTTATGAGGTTTAGTGGTTGGGAGTTTTAAGGTTATGAAGTTTAGTGGTTTGGAGTTTTAAGGTTATGAGGTTATAAAGTTTGCTTTGCTACAGAAAGCGGCTGCTTAACTTCTAAACTTTTCAAATTCTTAACTCCTAAACTTTTCAAATTCTAAACTCCTCAACTTCACTTACTTCTTACTCCTCTCTGCCTTTCTCTGAGAACTCCATGAGATAGGCTTTGATGAAGCCATCGATCTTGCCATCCATCACGCCACCGACGTCGCTTGTCTGGAAGCCTGTGCGGTGATCCTTTACGCGGCGATCGTCGAACACGTAGCTACGAATCTGGCTACCCCACTCGATTTTCTTCTTTCCTGCCTCGATTTTGGCTTGTTCGGCTTTACGCTTTTGGAGGGCACGGTCGTAGAGTTGTGAGCGGAGGAGTCGCATGGCATTCTCACGATTTTCGAGCTGCTTACGGCTTTCGGTGTTCTCGATGAGGATTTCTTCTGTTTCGCCCGTATCGGGGTCGGTATACTGATAGCGGAGGCGTACACCCGTCTCCACCTTATTGACGTTCTGACCACCGGCACCACCGGAACGGAAGAGGTCCCACGATATTTTCGATGGATCAACGTATACTTCGATGGTATCGTCGACCAGCGGAGTGACGAATACTGAGGCGAACGACGTCATGCGCTTGCCTTGAGCATTGTAGGGCGATACGCGCACGAGGCGATGTACGCCGTTCTCGCTTTTAAGGTAGCCATAGGCAGAGTCGCCCTCGATCTCCATTGTGACGGTCTTGATGCCTGCTTCATCGCCCTCTTGCAGGTGGGAGATGGTGCATTTGTAGCCATGAGCCTCAGCATATCGCATATACATACGCATGAGCATGGAGGCCCAGTCTTGGCTTTCTGTGCCGCCTGCGCCAGAGTTGATTTTCAGCACGCACGACATTTGGTCTTCCTCCTGTCGGAGCATATTGCGCAGTTCGAGGTCTTCGATGGCGGCCATACACTTACTGTAGTCCTCGTCCACCTCCTCTTCGGTCACCATTTCTTCTTTATAGAAGTCGAATGCCAGAGCGAGCTCGTCTACGAGGGTCTTGACCTCCTTATATCCGTTGATCCACTTTTCAATGCCTTTTACCTTTTTCATCTGTTCTTCTGCGCGCTTTGCGTCGTCCCAGAATCCGGGATCTTGCGTACGCAGTTGTTCTTCTTCGAGCTGCATTTTCTTTGCGTCAATGTCAAGGTAGCGATTGAGTGCTGCCACACGGTCTTGGGCATCTTTCAGTTGGTCGGAAGTAATCATCTGTCTTTGTTTCTATAATTTTTGAGAGGGGTAGGGTCTTTAATTCTTATTAGCCTGCTGTGCTTGCTGAGCCTCAGCTTCGGCATAGATTTGCTCTATCTGCTCGGCGTAATGTTCATACACCACGCGACGGCGTACCTTCAGCGTATTGGTCAGTTCGCCATTGTCCATCGTAAATGGGTGGGGCAACAGGATGAAGCGCTTTATCTGTTCGTAGTGGGCAAGGTCTTGCTGGAGCGTATTGATGCGCTCGGTGTAGAACTTGAGGATGGCGGGATGCTTACAAAGTTCTTCGCGCGAAGCGCAACTGATGCCCTTCTCTTGAGCATAAGCCTCGAGGAGCTTATAACTCGGCACGATAAGAGCGCTCACAAATTTGCGTTTATCAGCCACGATCACGGCTTGGTCGAAGTAGCGATCGAGCACGAGTTTCGATTCGATCATCTGCGGAGCGATGTACTTTCCGTTGGATGTCTTAAAGAGGTCCTTAATGCGTTCGCGCAGGAAGAGTTCACCATTTTTTATATATCCGGCATCGCCCGTATGGAACCATCCATCCTCATCGATGGCTTCCTTCGTGAGCGATTCCTTCTTATAGTAGCCTGGCGTGATGGTCTTGCCTCGGAGGAGGATTTCGTCGTTCTCGCCAAACTTTATTTCTATCTTATCGATCAATCGTCCGACGGACCCGAGCGTAACGGGTCGACCGGGAATATCGCATGAGACGGTTGCTAAGCTCTCGGTCAGTCCGTAGCCCACTACCATATTGATGCCTGCGGCATGTGTAAACTTCTCCACCTCGGGCGATACGGCTGCACCTGCTGTGGGGAAGAAGTTGGCGCGTTCCAGTCCGAGCGTCTTGCGCAGAAGCTTAATGACGGTCTTGTCGTAAAGCTTATACTGGAGTGCTAAGCCCATTGGTGCGCGCTTACCTTTCGACTTATAGTTCACCCAGTAGCGCGTGCCCACTTCGAGAGCTTCGCGTATGAGTTTGCGCTCCATGAATGATCCGTTCTCCATTTTTTCGAGTACGGCTTGGTATACTTTTTCCCAGAATCGAGGCACGGCGCTCATACACGTGGGGTGTACCTCCTGCATTGACTTCTGCACGTCGGCCGGACGGAGGTTGACACACTGCAGTGCACCCTCTGTCAGTCCTAAGTAGCACCATGCGCGTTCAAATATATGCGTATAGGGTAGGAAATTCAAGAACACGTCGTCGTCCGAGAGCGGAAGCACGGCATCGTTCACGCGGAAGCCCTCGTGGTACTGTCCGTATGTGAGCATTACGCCCTTGCTTTGCCCAGTAGTGCCGCTGGTGTAGAGTATGTTGCAGAGGTCGCTGTAGTTTGCATCGTCCTGTCGCTGGCGATACTCTGCCACGAGCGAGGGATCCTTTGATGCCTTTACACCCATCGCGAGGAAGTCGTCGAAATAGACCGACAGGTGGTCAGAGGGAGCTTTCTTCACGTTGCGATCGAAGATGATGATGCGCTCCAGCGAGCGAGCTACGGAGATCACGCTAAATGCCACGTCGTATTGATCCTGCTCTCCCACGAAGAGGAAGCGCACCTGTGCATCGTTGAGCATATAGCTCACTTGGGCTGCACTGCTCGTGGCATAGAAGGGGATGGTCACCACGCGAATGCCGTAAGCGCCGAAGTCGGTGAAGTGGGTCTCGGGCTTATTTTGTGAGAACACGGCTATATTTTCCTGCACCTTCACTCCGAGTTGGAGCAAAGCGTAGGATACTTTCTTTACGTTTTGGGCAAACTGTCGCCACGATATGGGCAGCCATTTATTCTGCTCATAATCGCGATAGCTCAGTGCGGCACGATCGCCGTACTTCTTGGCTTGCTCAAGAATCAGTTTTGACAGGTGGCAGTTGTTTTGCATATCATGCAGGTTTTTATTCCACACCGAGGGTCATACGCGCAAGAACGCCAGGTTGTAAAGACGCTTTCTGCTGTTATATCGGAGTGGACGGGTTAGGAGAGGCAATGAGCCTTTTCCTGCTAATATATGCAAAGTTATCGTTTTTTGTGGAATTGCGCAAGGACTATGTTGAGAAGTTAATTTATTGGTGAGGGATTGAATGCTGAAATGGGGTTGCGCTTCGCGCGGGTTTTGAACATTAATGACCATTAATTGATCGTTAATTAATTCATTAATTTTTCGTTTGTGAGTGATACGGGCGTTTGAGAGATGCGTTAATTTTGCGCTTCGCTATGGCCGACAAATAAGGTCTCATAGTCTTTATCTCTTACGCGCTGCATATGACGATCTACGAGGAAACATTCATTGGTATGCTCATCATAAGCCCAACGCTCGCCAATCAATCTGGGTTCACCAAAGTTTATCAAAATCCCTATAGGTTTCTTAGTCAAACGAAGGTAGTTACAAAGTTGAGCACGATGTGCAGGAAGGATTTTTACCACAGACTTTAGTTCAATAATAATATCGTCCACTACAATATCCATCTTATATTTTTTCTCCAACTCCACACCCTTATAATATGCTATTATTTCTTGTTCACGTTTATTGGGAACGCCACACATCCTTAGCTCCATACTTAATGCTTCTTGATATATTGGTTCTAAAACGCCCCATCTTATCTCACTATGAACAGTCATCGCTGCCCCAATGATTTTGTATACTAATTCTTGATACCTCGTATAATCCATATCATAGTTTCTTCATTAACAAATATTACTCAACCCCTCGCGAAGCGCAAAATTAACACCACACAATCGAAAAATTAATGATATAATTAACGTCCAATTAATGACCATTAATGTTCAAAAACCGCGCGAAGCGCAAAATTAACGTTCCTCAAAAAGCCCCCATATCATCACAAGGACGAATTAATGAATCAATTAATGTTCAATTAATGACCATTAACGTTCAAAACCCCGCGCGAAGCGCAAAATTTACGTCCCCTCCTTCGGGCAAAGTCTCTTCATGCTCACCACGTAAGCCACCACCACCATCGTGCCCGTGATAACCCACGAAATGGGGTAGACCTGGAGCAGCTGGGCAAAGCCGTGATAGTGAGGCACGACGAGAAACACCCACACTACGCGCAACACGCACGTACCAAACACAGTCATCAGCGTGGGTAGCATCGACTCGCCCATGCCGCGCAGAGCCGATGCCGACACCTCATAGCTGCAGGCTATAAACTGGCACACCAGCACATGTTCCATGCGGATAGAGCCATAGCGTATCACCTCAGGATCGGTACTGAATAGGCTCAAGAAGAAGTGGTCTTGCCACACCAGCAGAGCGTTCGCCACGAAGCAACCACACACAGCCAATGCCATGCAGATACGATAGATACGGCGCACGCGGTCGTACTTCCGCGCGCCATAGTTTTGACCTATAAAGCTGATGGCAGCTCCATTGAATGCCACCACGATGAAGTAGCAATAGAATTCAAAGTTGAGCGCTGCTGCCGATCCAGCCACTGCTGCTGCGCCATAGCCATTGATGGCGCTCTGTACCACCACGTTGGAGAAGGAGAACACCATACCTTGCAATCCTGCTGGCACACCAATCTGAAGCATGCGGCGAAGCTCTTTGCCATGAAGCTTTAGCTGACGAAGTTCGAGTTTCAAAGCCCCTGGCTCGCGACGCAGGAGCATGATAATGAGAAATGCGCTCACTGCATTGGCAATGGCCGTAGCGATGGCCACACCCTCTACGCTCATGCCCAGTCCGATCACGAAGATGAGGTTGAGCACCGTATTGATCACGCCCGCCACCACAAGAATGTAGAGCGGACGACGCGTATCGCCCACGCTGCGCAGAATGGCGGAGCCAAAATTGAAGATCAAGAAGAATGGGATGCCGATGAAGTAGATGCGGAGGTAGAGCACGGCAAGGTCGAGCACATCGGAGGGAGTATCGATAAGTTCGAGAATGGGGCGCGACACCGCCACACCGATACACATCAGCAGCACTCCGCAGATGACCGAAAGCAAAGCCACGGTGCTCACGGAGCGCCGCACGCCCTCATCGTCTTTCTGTCCGAGGTGGTTGGAAATCACCACGTTTGCACCCATCGATATACCCATAAAGAGATTGATGAGCAGACTGATTACGGGTGCATTGCTTCCCACAGCAGCCAACGCCTTACTGCTGGCGAAGCGACCTACCACTGCCACATCGACAGAGTTGAACAATTGCTGCAACATACTGCTTGCTGCGAGCGGCAATGCAAACACGATAATCTTCATCAAGAGTGGTCCATTGAGCATGTCCACTTTCTTTCCACTTTCCTTCATCTTCGTAATTCTTTTTCTGCCTGCAAAATTACTCTTTTCGCATGAGATGCAGGCATGCTGACGCGTTAATATACTTGTGGACCTATGCATCAATGTGCAAGCGATGCGTGGAAGAATAGTGCTTGATACCGACGAGAGACGCGTCGCCCACAAAAAATAGTTGAGGGGAATACCGCCTCACGCGCGCGCATCAGGCATTTTTTCTCCCATTTTTCCTCATTGCTTGCACTTATATTGTAAAAGCTACTGGTAGTCAACGTTATTACGCCTCCCCGTGCCTACACTTTTCCTACACGCTTCCCTCACCCTTGCTTACACTTCGCACACGCTCCGCGCTGCGCCCCCCTCCACTTTCTTCCATAGGATAATTTTCACGCCATCGGGGGGAAATTTTCACGCCATCGGGGGATAATTTTCACGCCTCCATAGGATAATTTTGAGTGCGAGCGGAGTGAGGCAAAAGTGCAGACAATGTGTAGACAAAATCTGGAGCATAACGAATGATTATCAGGGCATTATGCCTCGTATGCGACCAAAGTGGCAGCACGTTTCATCAAAATTGGCTGTAACGTGCGCGCGAGAGAGAGTCATCGGGGGAACGTACGAGAAAGAAAAAGTGAACAATTTGTACACTCTTTTTGTCCATCCCCAAAAAGTTGCGCACCTTTGCACAAGCTTAGCTCCGAGAATATCGTAACTTTGCACATCCAAACATTAACACCCACCCTCATGACCCTCATACAGCAACTCACCCAGAAGGCCATCGCGCTACTCATGCGCCTCATAGCCACCCCCTCAGTAAGCCGTGACGAGAAGCAGGCTGCCGACCTCATAGAGGCCTATCTCAGCAAATGCGGAGCCGAGCCTAAGCGCCACCACAACAACGTGTGGTGTATGCAGCCCGTCACTGCCGACGACCACCGCCCTACCCTCTTGCTCAACGCTCATATCGACACCGTAAAGCCTGCCGCTACGTGGCAGCACGATCCCTTTAAGCCCACGCTCAGCGACGACCGCCTCTACGGCCTGGGCTCAAACGACTGCGGCGGCGGACTGGTGAGCCTCATGCACGTGTTTCTCCACCTGCGCGAGCGTACCGACCTGCCCTACCGACTCGTGTTTTTAGCCTCTGCCGAGGAAGAAGTATCGGGCAAGGATGGCATAGAGTCGGCCCTACCTCTGCTTCCGAAGATCGACGTAGCACTCGTGGGCGAACCCACAGGGATGCAACCCGCCATTGCCGAAAAAGGGCTCATGGTGATCGATTGCACCGCACATGGGCGTTCGGGGCATGCCGCTCGCAATGAGGGCATCAATGCCATCTACGAGGCACTGCCCGACATGGAGTGGTTTCGCACCTTCCGATTTGCTCAGGAGAGCCCACTGCTGGGCCCCGTCAAGATGTCGGTCACAATGGTCGAGGCTGGCACACAACACAATGTGGTGCCCGACGAGTGTAAGTTCGTGGTCGACGTCAGAGCCAACGAATGCTACTCCAACGAGGAGATTCTTGCCGAAGTGAAGCGTCACGTGAAGTGCGACGCCGTGCCCCGGTCTACGCGTCTGCACTCCTCGCGCATCGCCCCCACACACCCGCTCATCAAGGCTGCTGTAGCCCTTGGGCGCGTGCCCTTCGGATCGCCCACTCTGAGCGACCAAGCGCTCATGCGATTCCCCTCCTTCAAGATGGGACCGGGCGACTCCGCACGCTCGCATACCGCCGACGAGTACATTCGCCCTGCCGAAATAGAAGAGGCCATAGGCATCTACCTACACATGCTGCAAAGCTAAGCCTCTCACAGAGAAAAAGAATTTTTCACATCAACGAAAAAAAATCAGCAGAAAGAGACGGATAACTGACAAGAATTCCGTACTTTTGGATTCGATTAGAGAGCATTAACAAAAGCACGCCCTCTGCAATGGATTATGGGAGTTATAGACGAAGGACATGGGAGCCACAAGCATTCATCATCTGGAGTTTGTAACGCCTTATTTTTCAGAGCATAAGCGTGCGCCCATTCTTACGATAAAGGCATGTACCACATCCCTGTCCTACTCCACGAGACCGTAGACGGACTCAATATTCAGCCGGGTGGCATCTACGTTGACGTCACCTTCGGAGGCGGCGGACATAGCCGCGAAATATTGCGACGACTCGACGACACAGCCCACCTTTATAGCTTCGACCAAGACGCCGATGCCGAGCAAAACGTGCCGCAAGGCGATCAGCGATTCACCTTCGTAAGGAGCAACTTCCGCTACCTTAAGAATTGGATGCGCTATTACGGAGTAGACCATATCGACGGATTGCTGGCCGACCTCGGCGTGTCAAGCCACCACTTCGACGATGAAGAGAGAGGATTCTCCTTCCGATTCGACGCGCCACTCGATATGCGCATGAATGAGCGCGCAGGAGCCACAGCCGCCGACATTGTCAATCGATATACGGAGGAGCAATTGGCCGACGTGTTCTACCTCTACGGCGAAATGAAGAACAGCCGCCGACTGGCTGCTGCCATTGCCAAGGCTCGCGCCAAAGAGAGCATCCTGACCATCGACGACTTGCTCCGTGTGGTCAAGCCTCTTATGCCACGCGAGAGGGAGAAGAAAGACCTTGCACGCGTGTTTCAAGCCTTACGCATTGAGGTGAACCACGAGATGGACGCTCTGCGCGAAATGCTCGAAGCTGCGCTCGACGTGCTCCGCCCCGGCGGAAGGCTCTCGGTGCTTACTTACCATTCGCTCGAAGACCGCATGGTGAAAAACTTCATACGTGCCGGACGCATCGACGGAAAGGTGGAACAAGACTTCTACGGCAGACGGCTCACCCCATGGCGCGCCATCAACAATAAGGTGATCCTACCCTCCGCACAGGAGCAAGAGGAGAATCCTCGCAGCCGTTCGGCTAAGCTCCGCATTGCTGAGAAACTCTAAAAACTCCGACTCTCTGCATAAAGCGTCCCTCTCCCCCCAACGATACTCCTTACCCCCCCACACACGACCTTACCTCTCACAGAAGATATGGACAAAGACTCGAAAAAACCATCGCCCACCGACGACGATCCCAAGAAGGCGGGCATTAACCATAAGACCTCTGACACCACTGACGATGCCGCCTCCACTCCTGACACCACTCCTGAGGACAACGCTAAAGAAGAGGCCGACAATGCCGAGAAAAAGGCTCTGCGCGCCCTGCGCAACCTCACATCGGACGACGACAACCCCGAAGGCGAAGGCGAACACATCAAGATCACGCTATCGTCGATCTTAGGTGGCGACATCCTGGGCGGAAGATGGTTTAAGCGCCAGTTCTGGTACATCGTGATGCTCGTGGCAATGACCATCGTCTACGTGAGCAACCGATACTCCTGCCAGCAAGAGATGATTCAATCAAAGCTGCTCACCGACACGCTGCTCGACTGCCGATACAAGGCTCTCACACGATCAAGCGAACTGAAAGAGCGCACCCGACGCAGCTATATAGAGAAGTCGCTCACCGACACCACGCTGCAGACTTCCAACACGCCTTCGTTCAACCTCCCCGTCGACGAAGACGAATAACCTTCTCCACCCTCTCCCCGCGCTAAAGAGATCCGTCCCGATGCGCATGAGAGATGATACAGAACTCCTAAACCGGCTATTCCACCTTCCTTAGGAACTGCCACACCCCTATTACGCTAAAGAGAAATGAACTTTCCAGTCAAACAGGTGACTAAACGCTATGCCGTAGTAGCCTCGCTATTGGTGCTTGCTTGCATTGCCATTATCGGCAAAGCAATCTACATCATGACCGTCAAGAAGGACTATTGGATGGCCATCAACGACCGCTTTGTCAAGGAGAACGAAGTGGTTCAGCCCACTCGTGGCAACATTCTGGCAGACAATGGCGAACTGCTCGCCGCATCGCTCCCAGAGTATAAGATCTACATGGACTTCATGTCGTGGGAGAAGGACCCTAAGCGCCGAGCTAAGGAGCAAGCTAAGCGCGACAGTCTGCTCACGTGCAAGATGGACTCTATCTGCCAAGGGGTACACGCTGTGCTTCCACAGATAGATCCCGCAGCTTTCCGCGAACTTCTGCTCAAGGGTAGAGAGGAAAAGAGTCACCACTGGAAGCTCTACGACAAACGTATCTCTTACATTCAGTACCGACAACTCAAGCAGTTGCCCATCTTCCGCCTCTCCGCCAACCTGGGAGGATTCCACACGGAGGAGTTTAAGACAAGAAAGAATCCTTACGGCCATCTGGCCAACCGCACCATAGGCGACCTCTATTATATGAAGGACTCCGCCCGCACCGGACTGGAACTGAAGTTCGACTCCGTCCTGCGAGGCAAACCGGGCATTGCCCACCGACAGAAGGTGCTCAACCGCTACCTCACCATCATCGACAAGCCCGCCGAAGACGGATGCGACGTGCAGACCACTCTCAACGTGGGCATGCAGGACATCTGCGAGAAGGCTCTCTCGGACAAACTTACCGAGATCGATGCCAACTCGGGCGTGTGCATCCTCATGGAAGTGGCGACGGGCGACATCAAGGCAATGACAAGCCTGCGGAGAATGCACGATGGTTCGTATCAAGAGATTAATGCCGATGCGGTGAAAAACCTTTACGAACCAGGATCGGTGTTCAAACCCATGTCGTTCCTCGTAGGCATGGACGATGGTTATATCCATATGACCGACGTGGTCGACGTGGGCTGCGGCATCAAGGAGATGTATGGCCGCAAGATGCGCGATGCCAACTGGCGCTCTGGCGGTAGCGGCGTAGTCACCGTGCCACAGATTCTGCAAAAGTCGCTCAACGTGGGCGTAAGTACACTCATCGACCGCGCTTATCACAACCAACCACGCAAGTTTGTGGAAGGCATCTACCGCATCGGTGTGGCTGAGGACTTGAAGATTCCTATTCCTGGCTATGCCAAGCCTCGCATACGTATGCCTAAAGCCGACCTCTCCAACTGGTCGAGAACTGCGTTGCCCTGGATGAGCATTGGCTACGAGACTCAGATCCCGCCCATCACCACCGTCAATTTCTACAACGGCATTGCCAATAACGGCAAAATGCTCCGCCCCAGACTGGTAAAAGCCATCCTCAAGAATGGCGAAGTAGTGAAGGATTTCCCCGTAGTAGTGCTACGCGAACATATGGCAAAGCCCGAAGCCGTAAAGAATATACAAGATTGCTTGGAGTCGGTCGTAAGCGTCGGACTCGGCAAGAAAGCTGGCTCACGCTACTTCCACGTGTCGGGCAAGACGGGTACCGCACAGATTTGGACCAAAAACGGATTTGCTTCACAATACCTCGTGTCGTTTGCAGGCTATTTCCCCTCAGAGCATCCACTCTACTCTTGCATCGTCTGCATTCAGAAGGGTGCTCCCGCATCGGGCGGTGGCATGTGCGCCCCCGTGTTCAAGCGCGTGGCTGAGACGATCATGGCTCAACGCCGATCTACCGACTACACCACCGTACGCGACACGATGAATTGCTTGCAACCTATCGTATGCTCGGGCAATATCAACGCGGCACAAAACATTCTCGAACAACTCGGCATAAAGTTCAACTCCACACTCAATTCCAACGACGAGGGAGCCCTCACATGGGGCGTGGCTCGCACCGATGGAAACGGAGTAAACCTCAATTCCACCAACGGAGTCAACGAAGAACTCGTGCCCGACGTGCGCGGTTACGGACTGCGCGATGCCGTTTATCGCCTCGAACGCATGGGACTTAAAGTCAAGGTGAAAGGCTTCGGTCGCGTAAGCACACAAAATCTGCAACCAGGCTACCGATTCAAACGCGGGCAGCAGATCGAACTCATTCTGGGCAATCCCGACGACATTCCAGCTTCTGAGCGCGACAGCGTCAGCGCCGACTCGTCAAGCGTAAAGAAGGCTCCTGCCAATGAGCCCGAAGACCCTGAACTCACTCCGACCAAGAAGGCTGAAGAGAACTATAAGCAGACCGAGAAAGCGCAGCAGCAAAAGATGCAAGAGCAAAAAGCGCAACAAGCTGCTAAGAATCGAGAAGAGCGACAAAAGAAAGCCAACTCGGGAAAGAAGCAGCCCGCCAATAAGCCCAATAAGGACGACGAAAAGAAGAAAAAGTCTGCCACCCCACAAAAGCAACCAGCCAACAAGCCCTCCAAAGAGACAAGCTCCTCTGCCAGCAAGCAGAGCACCAAGGCTAAAACTTCCAGCAAGGACAAACCTAAGACTGCAAGCAAGGACAAAGCTAAAACTTCAAGCAAGGACAAGGACAAAGCTAAAACTTCAAGCAAAGAAAAGGCTTCTTCACAAGACAGACGAAACAGCACGAAGTCCGCTTCATCCACTCAGAAACAAGCAAAGACCTCTAACTCCTCAAAGAATAAGAAATCCTAACTTTCAATAGAGCGGTGTGAAAAGATAGAGCGAAAGGAGCCATCGCTGATTAGCAAAGATGATACCTACTCCATCTGCCCAAAAATCTTCATCCCACTCCTATTATATATAAATATGTATAGAATATGAACCTTTCCGATACTCTCAAGAAGATTACAGTCACCGCTTCGGTGGGCGACATGCAACGCGAAATAAGCGGAGTCAATATGGACTCACGATTAGTGAAGCCCGGTGACCTCTTTATCGCAGTAAAGGGTACACAGGCCGATGGCCATGCCTATATTCCCAAAGCCATAGAGCTCGGCGCAACTGCCATCCTCATGAGCGAACCTATCCCCGAAGACAGGAAAGAGGGCATCACCTACGTACAAGTAGACGATACAGAAGACGCCGTAGGCAAAGTGGCCACACAATTCTATGGCGACCCTACCACAAAACTCAAACTCGTAGGCGTGACCGGCACCAATGGTAAAACTACCATCGCCACCGTGCTCTACAATATGTTTCGCGCATTCGGCCACAAGTGCGGACTCTGCTCTACCGTGTGCAACTACATCGATGGCAGAGCCATTCCCGCCGACCATACTACGCCCGATCCTATCACACTCAACAAACTTCTCGCCCAAATGGCTGAAGAAGGTTGCGAATATGCATTCATGGAATGCTCCTCACACGCCATTCACCAGAAGCGTATCGGAGGCCTCCGCTTCGCAGGGGGAATCTTCACCAACCTTACACGCGACCACCTGGACTACCATAAGACGTTTGAAAACTATCGCAACGCCAAGAAGGCATTCTTCGACGGACTGCCCAAAGGCTCCTTCGCCATTACCAATGCCGACGACAAGAACGGCATGATCATGGTGCAAAACACGGCCGCTACCGTACGCACATACTCCACTCGCACCGCCGCCGACTACAAAGGACGCATCCTCGAAGAAAGCATCGAGGGCATGATGCTCGACATCGACGGACGCGAGGTGAGCGTGCGTTTCGTAGGACGATTCAACGTGTCCAACCTACTCGCCGTCTATGGTACAGCTCTCATGCTTGGCAAAACGCCCGAGGATACGCTGCGCGTACTCTCAGCTATGCACCCCGTCAACGGACGCTTCGAAGCCATTCACTCGCCCAAGGGATTCAACGCCATCGTTGACTATGCTCACACCCCCGATGCACTCGTCAACGTACTCACTGCCATCGGAGAAATTGTAAAGGGTAAGGGACACATCATCACCGTATGCGGAGCCGGCGGCAACCGTGATAAAGGCAAACGCCCGCTCATGGCTCAAGAAGCCGTAAAGGGATCAGACCGTGTGATCATCACCAGCGACAACCCACGCTTCGAAGATCCTCAAGACATTATCAACGATATGCTCGCCGGACTCAACGATGAGCAGCGCCAAAAGGTAATCAGCATCTGCGATCGTCGCGAGGCTATCCGCACCGCTGCCATGATGGCACAGCCGGGCGACGTAATCCTCGTAGCAGGAAAAGGCCACGAGCCCTACCAAGAAATCAAGGGCGTGAAGCACCACTTCGACGATCACGAAGAGATTAAGAAGGCTTTCGGCTTAATGTAATCCTCTTTCTGAGGATTCCTAAAAGCTTTCGACTTAATGTAGTTTACTGCTTCAAAAAGTCTTATAAATACTTCAATCATCACTTGAAACATCTCCTATAAGCATATGCTTTACTACTTATTCCGCTTCCTCGAACAGTTCGGGGTGTCAGGTTCGGGCATGTGGTCGTACATTTCCTTCCGCGCCCTGCTCGCACTCATCCTTGCCCTAATCATCTCGGCATGGTTTGGCGAGTACTTCATCAAGTGGATGAAGCGTCACAACATCAGCGAGACGCAGCGCGACGCTTCTATCGATCCATTTGGCGTGAAGAAGATCAACGTCCCCTCGATGGGCGGCATCATCATCATCGTGGCTATCCTTGTGCCCTGTCTGCTCTTGGGCAGACTGCGCAATATCTATCTCATTCTAATGCTCGTCACAACGGTATGGCTCGGCCTGCTTGGATTCCTCGACGACTACATCAAGATCTTCAAAAAAAATAAAGACGGCCTACCTGGAAAATTCAAGATTGTGGGCCAGGTGCTCCTCGGATTAGGAGTGGGACTCACGCTCTACCTTAGTCCTGACGCCACCATTCGCGAGAATATCGAAATGCAGCAACACGGCGAACGCACCGAGATCGTACACAAAAGTCAAGCCGTGAAGAGCACAAAGACGACAATCCCATTCGTCAAAGAAAACAACTTCGACTATGCCGAACTGGCAAGCTTCTGCGGAAAATACAAGCGACAAGCTGGTTGGGTGATCTTCGTCATAGTGACCATCTTCGTCATCACCGCCGTATCCAATGGTGCTAACCTCAACGATGGTATGGACGGCATGGCGGCGGGCAACTCCGCTATTATATTTATAGCGCTTGGCATATTGGCTTACGTCTCGAGCCATATAGAGTTTGCCTCGTATCTCAACATCATGTACGTGCCAGGCTCGCAAGAGCTCGTAATCTTCACCTGTGCCACGGTGGGAGCGCTCATCGGCTTCCTTTGGTACAATGCCTACCCCGCGCAGATCTTTATGGGCGACACGGGTTCGCTCTCCATCGGCGGTATCATTGCCGTATTGGCTATCATCATCCACAAGGAACTACTCATCCCTATCCTCTGCGGCATCTTCTTGCTCGAAAGCCTCAGTGTGATACTGCAAGTGGAATACTTCAAGTGGGGCAAACGCAAAGGGCGCAAGCAGCGCATCTTCAAGCGTACCCCAATCCATGACAACTTCAGAGTGCTCCCCTCGCAACTCGACCCTGAGTGTAAATACTTACTCAAATGGCCCCACGGAGCATGGCATGAAAGCAAAATCACAGTGCGCTTCTGGATTACCACAATCCTGCTTGCTGCACTCACCATTATAACGTTGAAAATCCGATGAAACTTACAGTTTTAGGAGCAGCCGAGAGCGGTGTTGGTGCCGCCATCTTGGCACAGAAACAAGGCTACGAAGTCTTCGTTTCAGACATGGGAAGCATTAAGGAGCACTACAAGCAGATGCTTGATGCTCATCATATAGCATGGGAAGAAGGCCACCATACGGAGAGCGAGATCCTTAGCGCCGACGAAGTGGTAAAGAGTCCTGGCATACCCGAGACTGCGCCCATGGTAGCAAAACTCATGGCGCAAGGCACGCCTATCCTCAGCGAAATAGAGTTTGCCGGACGCTTCACCGATGCCCGCATGATCTGCATCACGGGCAGCAACGGCAAGACTACCACCACCTCACTCATCTATCATATCTTGAAAAAGGCTGGAGTAGACGTGGGTCTTGCAGGCAATATCGGCCATAGCCTCGCGCTGCAGGTAGCAGAAGCTCCTCATAGCACCTACGTGATCGAGCTTTCATCCTTCCAGCTCGACAATATGTATAAGTTTCGCGCCAACATAGCCGTGCTTCTCAACATCACCCCCGACCACTTAGACCGCTACGGCTTCTGCATGCAGAACTACGTAGACGCTAAGATGCGCATCCTGCAGAATCAGACGAAGGACGACACCTTCGTATTCTGGAAAGAAGACGAGCACGTGCCCAACGAACTTCCAAAATACAACGATCCGAGCCTCAAGTGTGGCTTCACCGACGAGCCGAGGCAAGGCTCTGCTGGATTTGCCGATGGCGACCGCTTTGTCGTAGAGAGTCCCGTCCACTTCGAGATGCCTCTGAGCGAACTTTCTCTCCCTGGCCGTCACAACCTGCGCAACTCCTTGGCAGCAGCCATAGCCTGTCTGTCGGCTGGCATCAGCCCCGAGATCGTACGCAAGGGACTTTCCGACTTCCCTGGCGTAGAGCATCGTCTTGAGAAAGCGGGCACTGTCAATGGTATCCACTTCGTCAACGACTCCAAAGCTACCAACGTTGATGCTTGCTACTGTGCGCTGGAGAGCATGAAGACCCCCGTGGTGCTCATCCTCGGTGGTAAAGACAAGGGCAACGATTACTCACAGATCATTCCCTTCGTTAAGGAAAAATGCCGCGCACTTGTCTACATGGGCGTAGACAATAGCAAACTCCACGCCAACTTCGACGTGCTCGGTCTGCCCATTGCCGATACCCACTCCATGAAGGAATGCATGGAGAAGGCCGTCACTCTGGCTCACGAAGGCGACACCGTGCTTCTGAGCCCCTGTTGTGCAAGCTTCGACCTCTTCAAGAATATGGAAGACCGTGGCGAACAGTTCAAGGCATGGGTTAAGACCTGGAAATAATCAGCCCGCTATCGTCTTCTCCTCACACTCTACAAAATAAGTCCTATGGGATTCTTCTCAAAATCCGCTTCTCGCAATCGTCCGCCCCAGGGCGCACCTGCTACCATCACCGCCGAAGCTCAAATAGCATCGGTGGCAGACGGCGATGCTGCCCTTCAGGAAACCAACCAGCAGCAGGAACAAGACACTACCTCGCTCAATAACGAGAGTACTCCCTCAAGCGCCAAGGCCAAGCGCCCTGGCATAGGATCGCTCTTTATGGGCGACCGCGTCATTTGGGTAGTATTTTTCTTCCTGTGCATCATCTCGCTCATCGAGGTGTATAGTGCAGCGAGCACGCTTGCCTACAAGTCTGGACGTTTTTGGGACCCCTTGGTCAAGCAAGCCCTGTTCTTGGCAGGCGGTACGATCATCGTCATCGTAGTGCATCGCATTCCCTGTCGTATGTTTAAGATACTGCCCGTACTCTTGCTCCCCCTATCGGTCATACTCTTGCTCATCACGCTCTTATCGGGCGCAGCCACCAATGATGCTGCACGCTGGATCGACCTCGGATTTATCCGGTTCCAGCCCTCCGAAGTGGCCAAGGGAGCCGTCATCATCACCGAGGCACTCATCCTTTCGCGTTCGCAGCAAGAGAATGGTGCTTCGCACAATGCATTCAAATACATCATGTTTATCACGGCTGGAGTCTGTGTGCTCATTCTTCCCGAGAACCTCTCTACGGCAGCCCTGCTCTTTGGTGTAGTAGTGCTGATGATGTTTATCGGTCGTGTATCGCTGAAGCAGATAGGAGCCTTGTTTGGCGTACTCACCCTCATCGTTATGCTCGTAGTAGGCATCATGTTTGTCGCTCCTAAGAATGGAGTGCTCCACCGTTTCGCTACATGGCAGGAGCGCCTTGAGTCGCACTTTACCGACGACGATTCGAAAGAAGACGATCCCGCTACCTACGACATCGACAAAGGTGCCCAAGTGGCGCATGCCAACATAGCCATCGCCTCGAGCAATGGCATCGGCAAGATGCCTGGCAATTCTGTGCAACGCGACTTTCTCAGCCAAGCATTCTCCGACTTCATCTACGCCGTGATTATAGAGGAGATGGGGGTGACGGGAGCCGTCGTCGTAGTGTTCCTCTACATCATCTTGCTCTTCCGAGCGGGCAGAATATCGAGCCGATGCGAGCGCAACTTCCCGCCCTTCCTTGCCATGGGTTTGACACTACTGCTCGTGTCACAAGCTGTACTCAATATGTTGGTAGCTACGGGATTGTTCCCCGTTACGGGTCAGCCATTGCCACTTATCAGCCGTGGCGGTACTTCCACGCTTATCAACTGTGCTTACATCGGCATGATCCTCAGCGTAAGTCGTTATGCCAAGCAAGTGAAGGAACCTCAACACACCCGCTTTGATGGCCCCATGACGGAGATTAAGCATCAATGAGAGTATGAGTTTATGAGTTTAGCGTATACCTTTAGACTCGCATTGCTGACAAACTCTCCGAACGTGATGTGCTCAAAAGCCTCAGCACGCTACTTATAGACAGCCTCATCCATAAAAATCTATAGCGCGAACGCATTCTCTCAATCTCATAAGGCGATTCGCGCCCTAATTATAAAGAAACAATACAACAACTAAAGATATGAGTTTACAATGCGGCATTGTAGGACTCCCTAATGTGGGCAAGTCCACCCTATTCAACTGCCTAAGTAATGCCAAGGCACAATCGGCCAACTTCCCTTTCTGCACCATCGAGCCCAACGTGGGTGTAATCACCGTGCCCGATGAGCGTCTCACTCGCTTGGCCGAACTGGTCCACCCTGGACGCATCGTACCTACCACCGTTGAGATTGTCGACATTGCTGGATTGGTAAAGGGTGCTTCAAAGGGCGAAGGCCTCGGCAACCAGTTTTTGGGAAACATCCGCGAGACCGATGCCATCATCCACGTGCTTCGTTGCTTCGACGATGGCAATGTGGTGCACGTCGATGGTAGCGTAGATCCTGTACGCGACAAGGAAATCATCGATACCGAACTGCAGCTCAAGGACCTTGAGACCGTAGAAAACCGCATCAAGCGCGTAGAGAAAATTGCCAAGGTGGGCGGCGACAAGAATGCCCAAGTGGAGTACGACGTGCTCCTGGCCTACAAAGCAGCGCTCGAAGAGGGCAAAAGCGCCCGCAGCGTAGAGTTTGAAAGTCAAGAGGAGCAGAAAGCCGCTAAGGGCCTGTTCTTGCTCACATCGAAGCCCGTGCTCTACGTGTGCAATGTCGACGAAGCATCGGCTGCTACAGGCAACCACTACGTAGACGAGGTACGCGAGGCCGTCAAGGACGAGGGTGCTGAAGTGCTCGTGCTCGCCGCACAGACTGAGGCCGACATTGCCGAACTCGAGACCTACGAGGAGCGCCAGATGTTCCTGCAGGACGTAGGCTTGGAAGAGAGCGGCTGCAACCGCCTGATCAAAGCAGCCTACCACATGCTCAACCTCCAGACCTTCATCACCGCTGGCGAGATGGAAGTAAAGGCATGGACATTCCACAAGGGATGGAAGGCTCCTCAGTGTGCTGGCGTGATCCACACCGACTTTGAGAAAGGCTTCATCCGTGCCGAAGTGATTAAGTACGACGACTACATCCGCTTAGGCTCCGAAAGTGCCGTACGCGAGGCAGGTCTGCTCCACGTAGAGGGAAAGGAGTACGAAGTAGAAGATGGCGACATCATGCACTTCCGTTTCAACGTGTAATAGCGTAATCTATAAGAAAGTAATGCTCTTTTCGTGGGTGATGCCGACGCGAGGACGCGTCGCTCACAGTTTCGGCTGGAAACTTACAAGAATATCATACACTTTCTTGTGGGTGATGCCGACGCGAGGACGCGTCGCCCCCAGTATCGGCTGAAAGGCTGTCAGCAAGGATGTTATACTTACTACTTGGCCTCAGCCATTGCTTAGCTATCAGCCTGAATGTATTACTTATTACTTTTTACTTATTACTTCATATAACTTATGATCACCTGGAATCCTCCTGTATCTGCATTTACGCTTGGCTTCATCGACGTGCGTTGGTACGGCCTCTGTTGGTGCATAGGCTTGGCACTGGCCTACGTAGTGGTCTACAAACTTTATAAGCGCCAGCAGATACCACAAGAGAAGTTTGATCCACTCTTTCTCTACTGCTTCGTAGGCATACTCGCAGGTGCACGCCTTGGCCACTGTCTGCTCTACGAACCGGGCTACTTCCTCAGCCACCCGCTCGAGATGATTCTGCCCATGCACCATATGCCCGATGGCTCGTGGAAGTTTACAGGCTACGCAGGTCTCGCCTCCCACGGCGGTACCCTTGGACTGATGATCGCCCTATGGCTCTACGTGAGAAAGACGGGTGTGAACATCATGCGCGTGCTCGACAACATCGCCATAGCCACCCCCATCGCAGCCTGCTTCATCCGCTTGGGCAATCTCATGAACTCCGAGATAGTGGGCAAGTTTACGAAGTCGGACTTTGGCTTCATCTTCGTCCGCCTGGGCGACACGCAGCCTCGCTATCCAGCTCAGCTCTACGAGGCCATAGCCTACCTCCTATTCTTCTTCATCGGCCTATGGCTCTATGCTCGCATGAAGCAGCGCGTAGGCACGGGATTCTTCTTCGGATTCTGCCTCACGAGCATTTTCGTATTTCGTTTCCTCATAGAGTTCCTTAAGGAAGTGCAAGAGCCGTGGGAACTCTCCATGCAGAGCGCCATCGGCCTCGACCAGGGCCAGTTGCTCAGCATCCCGTTCATCATCATCGGCCTCTACTGCATGGTGGGAGGCAAGTGGTGCTTGAAGTTTGGCGAGAAGAAGCACGGCAATCGTGCAGCATAGACATCTATTCTGAAACGCAATGCAAAGGTAAAACACCGCAACGACATTGACAAAAAGAGTGTACAAACTGTACACTCTTTTTTCTTTTCCCCCTATCTACCTATCCTTCAAGCATCCGCCCCATCCTCACCGCATCACAATTCCTCACGCGCGCGCACGTTTACAGCAAGTTTTCCGCCTTAATAATATTCATCCGTCACTCTGTCGATCATAGATCATTGGTAATGAGCGCATTCATTCATGCGAGCAAGACAGATTTGCCTACACTATTCCTGCACGATTACATTCACGTATGATTTCCCCTCCTTCAAAATAAAATTATCCCTCCTTCAAGAAAAATTATCCCTCCTTCAAGAAAAATTATCCCTGGTTCCCGTCGCAACAGCACCATACGAAAGTTTTTCTTAGTCCATACACTCGTTCATCAGCCCAATGACGCTCAGCAGAAACAATGCAATGCGGAAAAATATCCATCTACGAGGAGCAGTGCAAGCGACGTGCAATAGAAGTGTAGGAAAAGTGCAGGCAAGAATCTGCCTATTCCATGTGATTATCAGCGCATTTAGCATTATTCAGTGCAAGATGGTGGGAGGAGAAGCCCAAACTATCTGAGGCGCGCGCGTACGCGTGTGAGGGGCAGCACGTCATCCGTAGAGAGCTTACTTATTCTTCTCAAAATCGCCCATCCTCCCCACCTTAACATACTTTGTGCGTAAGAGAATGCTCTATTTCTCACGAAAATGCTTACCTTTGCCTACAGACAATACAAGGCTTGTCTACCGTAGCACACATTCTTATAACTTGCAAATAAAAAAACACACCATACACATGCAAAGCAAATATCTCTTCTTAGCACTGGCAGGATCGTTAGTGCTCACTTCGTGCAATAAGCTCGGAGAACTCTCTGCTGATAATTTCACCGTAACGCCCTCGCCTCTCGAAGCTGTAGGTGGCAAGGTACCCGTGACGATCAACGGCCGCTTCCCCGAAAAATATATGAAGAAGAAGGCCGTCGTGACGGTGCTTCCCGTACTTACCTACAATGGCACAAGCACCAACGGTCAGCCAGCTACCTTCCAAGGTGAGAAGGTGCAAGGCAACGATCAAGAGATCTCCTACAAGCTCGGCGGCAATTATACGATGAAGAATAGCTTCGATTACGTCGACGCCATGCACCAGAGCGAACTCTACCTGACGTTTGACGCACAGGTGGGCAAGAAGAAGGTGACCGTGCCCCGCGTGAAGGTGGCCAACGGCGTGGTAGCTACATCTACGCTCATCAATCGCGCAGCAGCTTCTGCCGAACCGCAGATTGCACCCGATGCTTACCAGTATGCTATCAAGCAGACCAAGCAGGCTCAGATCAAGTACCTCATCAACCAAGCCAACATCCGCAATAGCGAGCTCAAGAGCACATCCGTAAAGGACTTCGTCGAGACGCTGAAGCAGATCAAGGCCGACCAGAAGGGCTTCATGCTCGACAACATTGAAGTTTCGGCCTACGCTTCGCCCGATGGCGGCATGAAGGTCAACGAGGCTCTGGCGCAGAAGCGCGAAAAGTCGTCGAAGGGCTACGTGGGCCAGCAGCTCAAGGCTGCTAAGCTCGATGCCGACGTCGACTCTAAGTACACTGCCGAGGACTGGGAAGGGTTTAAGGAACTGGTGAGCCAGTCGAACATTCAGGATAAAGACGTGATCCTCCGCGTGCTCTCCATGTACCAAGATCCCGAGGAACGCGAGAAGCAGATCCGCAACCTCTCTGCTGGATTCAAGGAATTGGCCGACGAGATTCTGCCCGAGTTGCGACGCGCTCGCATGACGATCAACTACAACCTCATCGGTCGTTCCGACGACGAGATCCAAGAGCAGTACAAGGCCGATGCTTCAAAGCTCTCGGTAGAAGAACTCCTCTACGGAGCTACGCTCACTGAGAATGCCGACGAGCAGAAGGATATCTATACCACCACTACGAAGCTCTACCCCAACGATTTCCGTGCCTACAACAACCTCGCTACACTTGCCTACAAGCAAGGCAACACAGCCGAGGCAAAGGCTCTCCTCGAACAGGCTGCCTCGAAGAAGGCCGACGCTGCCGAGGTGAACGCCAACAAGGCTCTTCTCGCACTCTCTGAAGGCAATACTGCAGAAGCTCAGAATGCACTGATGAAGGCTACCGCTTCGCCCAACTACAACGAGGTGCTCGGCAATCTGCAGGTAGCTGCAGGCAACTACAGCCACGCTGCTCAAAGCCTTAAGGACGTCAAGAGCAACTCTGCCGCACTGGCTCAGATTCTCAATAAGGACTACGCCGCTGCCACCAACACACTGAAAGCCGTGGCTCAGCCCAACGCCTTGACAAGCTATCTCAAAGCCATCGTAGCAGCACGCACAAATCAAGACAAGAACGTGATAAGCAACCTCAAGGATGCCTTCGCCAAGGACAGCTCGCTCAAGGACTACGCCGCTCACGACCTTGAGTTCGTAACGCTCTTCAACGATTCAGCATTCCAAAGCTTGCTGAAGTAACCATACACTGACATATAGTGAGGAGTCTTGAGATAGAAAAAGGATTTTGCACGTTCGGATGCTGACGGGAAAGATTGATACTCAATCAATTCTGTGGGCGACGCGTCCCGCGTCGGCATCAAGAAGGATGTATTACAAGATAGGTCTGCGGCAATGCCGACGCGGGACGCGTCGCCCACAGAACTAATAAGTATCATACTTGTCGAGCGCGCCCCTTCTACCTCAAGACTCCTTCTTTTTCTCCCCCTCCTCTGATGAACAGACTACTCTCTCTATTGGCCTCTCTGACAGCACTCGTGCTACTCACGGCATGCGGACCAAGCAAGGACAAGATACGATTCGAAGGAACGCTCAACAATATCAGCGATGCCGAATTCTACGTGCTGAGCGAAGACGGCGCATTCACTGGTATCGACACCGTGAAGATCACCGATGGTAAGTTCACCTACGAGCGCAGCCTCAGCGCACCCGCCGTATTGACCCTGCTCTACCCCAACTTCACGCAGACCTATATCGTGGCAGAACCCGGACAGACGGTGAAGATGAAGGGCGATGCTGCCAAGATAGGCGAAGCCAAGATATCGGGTACGGAGCAAAACGAACTCCTCTCCGATTTCCGCCTGAAGCATGCCACCGACATCGCCACCAATCAGCGACTGGCTGCCATGCAATTCATCACCGACAACAGCCACACGCTCGCCGCTGTGGCCGTTTTTCTAAAATATTTTGCGAAAAAGCAAGATGCCGACCCGCACACTGCTCTCCGACTGCTCGATCTGCTCAAGGCGGCACAGCCCAAGGAGCGCGCTGTGAAGTATATTGACCAGCACTATCGCCCATTCTTCGTCAACGGGAAGGGTGAAATGTTGCCCGACTTCACTGCTCGCACGCTCGACGGACGTACTGTCTCATCAAAGGACTTTCGCGGCAGAGAACTCATCGTGGTGTGTATGGCATCATGGCAAAGCGATTCGCGCCAACTGCTGCGCGAGCTCCATCGCAAGCTCAAGGGGAGTGCTAATAAGTGGCAATGCCTCATCCTTTCGCTCGATACCGACAAGGCTGCGCTACGTTCCGAACTTCGCATCGATAGCCTCGTAGCTCCCACCATATGCGATCAGCGAGCCTTCCAATCCCCGCTTTTCACCACTCTCGGCTTCCACTATGTGCCCTCGCTCATGCTCGTCGACGCTCAGGGGCGCATTCTCCAGCGCGACATCACTAAAGCAGAGGACATTACTTGGTAAAAGTATTAAGTATAAAGTATTAAGTATTACTTTGTAAAAGTATTAAGTATAAAGTATTACTTTGTAAAAGTATTAAGTATAAAGTATTAAGTATTACTTGGTAAAAGTATTAAGTATAAAGTATTAAGTATTACTTGGTAAAAGTATTAAGTATA
>ERZ808270.265-NODE-265-length-32790-cov-41.586162_pt1 | contig 32790 bp, 23 predicted proteins | sample MGYA00521082_ERZ808270 | MGnify/ENA primary metagenome ERZ808270 (study PRJEB31516, sample SAMN03275594) | gut metagenome | biome: mammalia-associated habitat; material: feces | host: Papio cynocephalus | place: Kenya | collected 2012-07-27 ... | reverse complement strand
TCCTCGTCTATGCCACTTAAAGCCAACGACTGCCACAACCACTTGAAACTCAAAATAAAAGCATCATTCTGCTATTTTTTGCTTTTTTAGGCGTTATTTTTAAGAAAAAATACATTTTTTTGCGTTTTCACTAAGTATATACTGCAGCACATTCGTAACAAAGGTAAACAAATAACAAAATTATAAACATCAAAAACTATAAGAAAGATGAAGAAAATATTAATAATCTTAGCATTGTGTATATTTACACTCGGTATGGGGGCAAAAGATAAGATGGCAGCGGCGAAGAACCGCCTAGTGGTAGCCAAGGCTCCAACAGGCATCGAACTGAAGCACGACTTCGAGGTAAAGGCTCGCATCGCTGGCGGCGCATGGCAAGACATCGACACTTACGCCTTCAAGGTGGATAGAGTGGCAGATGCCAAGCACAACGTGGAAGTAACCTCCGTGGCGAAACTCGAATTCGAAGGAAAAGTAGAAATACAGGTAAAGAGCTTGGCTCAGAATATCAAAAGTTATAAGATTCGACCGAACTCCTACGGAATCGAGGCAGCACAAGAGGGCAACACACTTACATTCTCTCTCGACCGCCCTCGCTACCTCTCCGTGGAAATCAACGGCAACATCTACCAGAATCTCCAAATCTTCGCAGACAACGTATTGGCAAAGCCTAAGGTAAAGAAGAAAAAGGACTTGATGTACTTCGGACCGGGCGTACACGACTTCAAGGGCGACTCCATCCATATTGCGTCGGGCAAGACGGTATTTATCGACAACGGCGCAATCATCAAGGGTTGGCTATCCACTTACGGTTCGAGGGATGTCAAGATTATCGGACATGGCATTGTAATGCCTGGGCACCACGAGGGCATCATGGTGAGATATTCCAAGAACGTCTATATCGACGGTCCGCTCACTACCCAATTGCCTATCGGTGGCAGCGATTCCGTCACGGTGAAGAATGCCAAGGTGATGAGTTGGTATGGTTGGGGCGACGGATTTAACATCTTCGCCAGCAATAACATCCACCAAGAGCATCTCTTCGCTCGCACCAGCGATGACTGCTCCACCATCTACTGCACCCGCAAGAACTACCATGGTGGTTGCAAGAACATCACCATCAAGGATTGCGTATATTGGGCTGACGTGGCTCACCCTATCATGATAGGTCTGCACAGCGAGACTCCCGAAAACGAGGAAATCTCCAACGTGCTTTACGACAACATCGACATCTTGGAGCACGTCGAGAACCAGATAGACTACCAGGGCTGCATCGGTATCAACGATGGCGACAACATCTTGGTAAAGGGTGTCACCTTCCAAAACTTCCGCATAGACAACATCCGCAAAGGAATGCTCCTCAATATGCGTGTATGTTTCAACAAGAAATATTGTTCTGCCCCTGGTCGAGGCATCGAGGACATTACCCTACGCAATATCGCCTACAACGGCAATCAACCCAACATGGGCATCATAGCCGGTTACAACGAAAGCCGAAAAGTGAAGAACATCCGTTTCGAGAATTTCTCCATCAACGGAAAGGTCATTTCGGATGACATGAAGGAGAAGCCAAAGTGGTATAAGACTGCCGACATGGCGAACATCTATCTGAACGACCATGTGGAAAATGTGACGTTCAGCAAATAAAGGATGCTTATAACAAAACATCTGTAAAGCGCATATTGAAAAAAAAAATTATCATGCTCCCAAAAGTCAAAGTGATAAGCTGGCGATATTTGCCCTTAATGGGCAACTTATTGCCCAGGCTGGGGCAAAACTTTGCCCCAGTTGGACCAAAAATTCGCTCCTTAAGAGGCAAAAACGACAAACTTTATCTTTTGGGGATGGAGGCTAGAAAGTCAACTGAGCATGGGCATCATCACTGACATGCGAAAATCTATACGAACGACCATGTGGAGGGTACGGGATACATTATCAAATAAAAGCCCCTAGCTAGGTTTGTGTCATGACCAACACACAGCATAAAAAAAGAGAGGCGAGCTTCACAGCCAGCCTCTCCCGAGAGATTTATAGAAAATGCCACTCATGGCATTCCTATATCGTTGATTAAAAATATTTCCTTTTTTAAGAATATTCTAGCTTCACGTGATTACTCACCGTAACCATCATTCTGCTTGATGTTAGGGTTGGCATTGATCTCTGCCTGTGGAATGGCAGCGATAGCCTTGTAGAAATCACGATTGAAAGACTGGGCTTCCTTGCTCAATGTCTTATGCCAACCCTTGTCAGCATCGCTTGTATAACGAACGATGGTTTCGTTGTTACGCAAAGCATCAAAGTAACGTTGTCCCTCACCTATCAACTCCTTACGACGCTCAACCAAAATACGATCGAGTGTGATATTATCCACTGTAGCCAAAGAAGCCTCTGTAGTAGTACGGTTCTTAACCAAATCGTTCAAGTACTCAACTGCCTTAGCCTTGTCATTGGTACGGAAAGCGCACTCAGCAGCTGTCAAGTAAACCTCAGAGAGGCGGATAATTGGAACGATAGTGACTGTACGAAGATTGCCACCTACACCACGAAGCTTATTCAAGTATACCTTGTTAGTACCATATGTAGCTACTTCCTTGGTTTGCTTAGGATCAGGAGCCAAGAACATATCATTTCGAACATCGCCAGGATCAGAAGTTAGCATATCAACAAACTTCTTGGTTGCAACCATTTCCTTGTAGCCATCACGCTGCTGAAGGTTACCAATACCATTCAAATCATTGTTATCGCTAGAACCTGCCACATTAAGACGGAACAAGAACTCACTCTCGTTAGGAGTGGAAGCATCCCATGCCTTGAAATATTGATCACGAGTCCACAATGTGGCACCAGAATTCTTGATAATGTCCTCAGCGACAGACAATGCATTAGTATAGTCGCCCATGTTCAAATAGACACGAGAAAGGATAGCCTTAGCGCCCCAAACGCCGACATAGCCAGGTGTTGTCTCCGTAGCAAGTGCATTAGAGTTGATTGCATCGGTCAAATCCTTAATTACTTGGGTGTAAACATCCTTCACGGTACTACGTGCAGGTTTTGCACCAGATTCCAACACCTCTGTTACCAATGGCACACCAAGAGATGCACCTTGATCCTCTGTATATGGCTTACCATAGATACGAACAAGGTCGAAATGAGCCAGCGCACGGAGGACCTTTGCCTCAGCGGCATATTGGTCAATAATAGCTTTATTCTCCTCTGCATCTGTCAACTTACCGCCCTCTGCAGCAGCGATGATACGATTGGCACGGCCGATGACAATATATGGAGATTTCCATGTCACTGTGCTAGAAGAAGTACTAGATGTGAACTCAGAAGCAGTCTGATAATTCATGTCATAGTAGAAACTTGCACGGTTAGAGCCACCGACATTATTATACTGATAATCATCTCCTGCATGTACATCACCATACACGAAGAACTGCTGACCATAATAGTCAACCAAACTACTTGTTCCCTTTAAAGCCTTGTACATACCTGTTCTTGCCGCATCCAAATCAGAGGTATTTGTCAAGGCTACATCTGCATCAGCACCATCAGAAGGAGCCACGTCCAACCAATCGTTCACGCAGGATGACAAGCTGGCTGCTAAGATAGCGCAGCCCATTACCTTATATATTGATTTTAATACTTTCATTATATTTCGTTCGTTTATAAATTAGAAACTAAGTTCGACACCGAATGTATAAGTTCTCAAAGCTGGCATCTCGAATGTACACAATCCATCAACTGGGGTCTCTGGGTCAACATACAGATCCTTTGACTTCCATGTCAACAAGTTGTTGGCTGAAAAATATACACGAGCCTTGCTCAAGCCGAGGTTGCTGATCCACTCCTTTGGTGCTGAGAAACCTAAAGTAAGGTTCTTCAAGCGAAGATAATCATTAGGCATCAACCAACGAGATGACAAGACACGCTTGCCATAACCAGCTTGGAACTTAGGCAACTTAGCATTGTCGCCTGGCTTCTGCCACATATCCTCCAACTTGTAGTAAGAAGGAATTGCTCCATAAAGTGAATAAGTACCACCATTATCGTGCAACCATGTAGCATAGTCGTAAGAGTCACCGCCCAACTTATAGGTCAAAGTAAAGTTGAAGTCGATAAACTTCCACTTGATGAAGTTAGACAAACCACCCTCAAGAGTTGGCTCATGATGGCTTACGATGGTTTTGTTTGCCTCAGCAACATTGGTTGTGGTCTTGCGTGCATTCTCTGTACCATCATTGATGTAGTAGCTCTCCAAACCAGTCTCAGGGTCAACACCAGCATACTCATACATATAGTAAGAATAGTAAGGCTTGCCTACTTGATGAATCATGGCACCACTGATAATCTTGTCGTCATCACCAGTCAACTCAGTTACTTTGTTAGAGTTATGACCGAAGTTCAAAGAGGTTGTCCAAGTGAAGTCCTTCTTCTGAATGTTGGTAGAAGAGATAGTCACCTCAATACCTTGGTTACGCATAGAACCTACGTTCTGTGCCATTGTTGCGCCCAATGAAGAAGCATCATAGTATCCTGGAACCATAGAGATTGGACGGTTCATAATCAAATTGGATGTATTACGAACATAGTAATCCAATGTTACAGAAATACGGTTGAGGAATGTCAAGTCAAGACCGAAGTTCCAAGCCTTGTTCTGCTCCCATTTCAAGTCCTTGTTGGCAACACCTACAATACCCATACCATTGCTACCATTGTAATACTCACCATATTTATAAAGGTTCATATAGCTGTAGAAGCCTGAAGGAAGAGTACCATTCACACCATAAGATACACGAATCTTACCATCGCTCAATATATCCTTGACGGAATCCATGAACTTCTCTGCACCAAAGCGCCAAGCACCAGATACAGACCAGAACGAACCCCAACGATTCTCACGAGCCATACGAGAGCTACCATCACGACGATAGCTTACACCAGCATAGTACAAATCATTGTAGTTGTAGTTGACACGTCCCAAGAAAGAAGTCATCTTAGAGTCATACTTATAACTCTCGGCAGAAGTATCACCAGAGTTTGCAAACTCATATAAGTCACCAGGATAATCTGTACCAGAAACATAAGCGTTATTGTTGTGCCATGCCTCTGTCTCAAAGCCTAAGAGAGCATCGAGATTGTGATCACCAAAAGACTTATTGTAAGTCAACTGCGTCTGAGTGTTCATGGTAGTCCACTCATTATAAGTACGCTGCATCACACCATTTGAGCCTGAGCCATTGCCACTGAGCTTATCCCAAAGCACATCTTCAGTAGAATTGATATAATCGTAAGCTACCTTCTCACGCAACTTCAAGTTGTCCCAAATGTTCCATTCGAGAGCCAAAGTGCTGTAAGAACGAGTGGTATTGGTTCTATCATACATGTGACGATTCTCATAGATTGGGTTGTAACCATTGTTATAAGCACCATCTGTCTCCGTCAACAAATTACCATTCTCGTCATAAATAGCATTAGAAGGACCAAGGAACCATACTGCACTTGCGATAGCACCTGCAAAAGAAGCACTACCATCCATGGCGGAACTCTGATGCATAGATGAAATCATCGTACTGGCATCCAATTTGAACTGACCAAAACGATGTGACACGTTGGCGTTACCCGTCATACGCTCCAAACCCGAGCCTTCTACGACACCGTTTTGCTTGGCGTAAGACAAAGAAGCATAGAACTTTGTCTTATCGTTGCCACCCGTTACACTTGCCTGATAATTCTGATTAGAACCATTTTTGAAAAGTGCATCACGCCAGTTAGCCCAACCATTTTCAGGTTTTGCAGCGTAATCATCGATATTGGCATCGGCAAAAGCAGTAGCAGATGCATCTGTAGTTCCATCAACATTGTCGTAAGCATAGTTCTTCAAGCCCTGATAAATCAAGGCACGACGATCGTCACCACTCAAAGTTGGGCGATAGTTGATAGCCATATTTGAGAAACCCCAGTCGCTACGGAAATCTACTTGAGTCTTGCCTGCGCTACCACTCTTGGTTGTAATGACAAGCACACCATTGGCAGCACGAGAACCATACAAAGAAGCTGCGGCAGCATCCTTGATAACTGTGATGGATTCGATGTCGTTACTATTCAATGTTGAAAGTGCATTGGTACCAGAACCATTGTAACCATTACCAGTCTCACCATCGTTGAAACCACTCAAGTTACCAGAGTTCATAGGAGTACCATCGATAACAATCAATGGGTCGTTACCAGCGTTGATAGATCCCATACCACGGATACGGATATAGTTCATAGCTCCAGGCTGACCTGAGAATGAAGAAATAGAAACTCCAGGGATATTACCAGAAAGTTTATCCTCAACAGAAAGTGAAGGAACATCACTCAACTTAGCTGTTGACATAGAAGCAGCAGAACCTGTGAATGAAGATTTCTTAAAGTTACCATAACCAGTAACAATCACCTCATCCAAGGATTTGTTATCAGAAGTCAAAACAATCTTCATGTTAGAGGTTGCTTTGACGGTTTGTTGGTTCATACCGATGTATGAAATCTCCAACTTGGCATTGGCTGGAACATTCAAAGAGAAGTTTCCATCAATGTCGGTAACAGTACCAGTGTTAGTACCTACCACCTTGACAGATGCACCTACAACAGGCTCACCATCGTCAGAAGCGGTTACCTTACCGGTAACGGATGTTTGCGCGAAGGCTACTCCACAACTGAGAATTGCCCCCCCCATAAACATTGCGATTCTTTTTACCATAATCTCTCTCGTTTTTTGATAAAATTTATAAATTTGTATTAATCGGCTGCAAAATTAAAACTAATTTTGGATATTTGCAAATATTTTAGTATAAAAATGCAGTTATAAGGCAAAAAAAATCGGATTTAGTAAGAAATCGCACACTTTCGCTTACTATTTGCCACGACTTTGCGCCTTATACATATAAAAATGTACAAGGCGCAAAAAATATTTTCACTACTTTTCCTCTATCTTCCAGTCACCAATAGTTCGCTTTTGGCTATCATAGTTAATTCCAACTTTTACCAACCGCTTGCCATCTGCCGAATAAGGAATGAGATAGCCTTTGTCATCTATCTGTTGCAAGGCCTCTTCTGCTGACTTATCATACTTCAACTCCATCACATAGATAGTGTCTGGCATGTGGAGCACAGCATCAGCTCTGCCTATGGCACTATCTTCCTCCACCAAGATATAAGCACCCATGAGGTTGAAGATGAGATAGAATACCGTCTGGAAGTCTTTCTCATTTTTGTTGGCAAGGCGATTGGAGATGCTGGCGAGATATGCCTGCATTTTCTGCAAAGCCCCATCCATGTTGTTATCGTATAGTTGCTCCAAGAAGTCGAAGATAAAACTATTGTTATTCAACGATATAGGAGACAGATAGCTAGGAGCCAAAGACCTAATCATGCCTACACGAACCTCCTTGTTAGGATAATCCAGTTGATAGCTCTGCAAGATAGGGTTATACTTCTTGATGGTGAGATACCCACTCTGGTAAAGCAATGGCAAAGCCGAGTTCATTTGTTCAGGAGAAATATCGAAATCATCCACGCCAACGGACTTCTGCTCAATATCCATCACCCCCACATGATGTTTCTGTAATGTATTGATGATATACGAAGGAGTGCCAGAGCTAAACCAATAAGCACCTATCTTTTTGTTTCTCAAAGCTCTCACTAAACTAAAAGGATTGAATATATCCTCAGAATTTTCACTGAAATGATAACCATCATAGTATGACTTCAACTCTACGGCTGTCTCCTCAAACGTCTTATGCAATGCCTTGGCTAACAACTCCACATCTGGCTTCATCGCCGTCAAGAGTTCCGTTTTACTGATACCACAGATAGCGGAGTATTGATCGAACATACTAATGTTGTCCAAGTTGTTGATTTCGCTAAAGATACTCAACTGCGAGAACTTGGTGATACCCGTGATGAAGGTAAACTCTAGCCAAGGGTCAAGATACTTCAAGGGGCTATAAAAGTTTCTCATGACCAAGCGCAAGAGCTTCAGTCTCTCTTTCTCATGTACCACATCCAATAAAGGAGCGTCGTATTCATCAATCAATACCACCACCTTTTGACCAGTCTGCTCATAGGCACGCTTCACCAAAGACTGCAATCGCTGATTAGGAGACACTGCAAGTTCGTCACGACCATAAATTTGCTCATATCCAGCAAGCATATAGCCAAGCGCACCCTCCAGCTCCTTTGGTGTCAGGTTCTTGGCTGTACTCATGTCAAAATGAAGCACAGGATGCTTCACCCATTCTTTCTCATATTCACCAAGAGCCAAACCGTCGAACAGTTCCTTTCGACCTTCATAATAAGCCTGGAGTGTAGATACAAAAAGAGACTTGCCGAATCGTCTCGGACGACTCAGAAAGACATATTGAGAGCCATTCTTTAAAAACTCCACAATATATTTTGTCTTATCAACATACATATAACCACCCTCTCTAATTTTATCGAAGGTCTGAATTCCTACAGGGTATTTTCTAATCTCTTCCATAGTGAATCACTTTAGTCGCTGCGAAGTTACGAAATAAAAACAAAATATGCAAATAAAAACAAGAAATTTAACTTTCAAACAAGTCATCCAGCACGACCTCATCATTTACAATGCCAGAATGCTTGTTCTGTAACACGCCATAGGTGGTGACCATCGTGATACGAGTGCTGCATCTTGTCTTGGTTTCCGCCTGAAAGATGGACATCCGCTCCCTCAACTTTTGCTCATAGTCTTTGTCTATGGCATACATTCCTGAGGAAAACTTCATTTCACAGAGATTGATGTTGCGGTCAGCACGCTCTATCACAAGGTCAATCTGCGTGTTTCTATCAGTCTGTTTGCTGCGCCATGCACTCGCATCATTCAGGATTCTGTCAATGCCCAATGCCTTTTTCATTTCTTCTAAATGAAGAAGGCACAAGAGTTCAAAGCTAAATCCTTGCCAACTAGCCACCTGAGGAGTAGAAGAGAGATGCGTCCAGCGACGAGGGTCTTTCGCATCTACTCCATTCACATACTTATAATAAAATAAGGTGTAAAAGTCTTTGATACGATAAATCGTATTATTCTTCGCATTGCCATAGCGAGCATACGGCAGGATGAAGTCGCACTGTTCCAAATCGGTAAGGATTTTCGTAAGTGCCGCCCCACCCAACTTGGTCTTGTCACTTACTTCCTTGCGAGTGAATCCTTCCTTACGCTCCGTAAGGAGTTTGATGACGGCAAGGTAATTCTCCGGTCGCTTAAATAAGGTGGAATACAATTCGTTATATTCCGTTCGCAACATGGCATGAGCATCGGCGAAGAAGAGTTCGTCGATGTTACTCAACAGCGAGAGCTTCGGATTCAGCAATGTCAGATAAAAAGGCACACCTCCCAATATCATATAGCACTGGGCTATCTGATAATGATTCCAGCCGAAATGCTTTTCATCTAGATATTGTTCCGTCTCATTGAGATTGAAGGGACGAAGATATATTTTCTGCGTAATACGATTGAAGAGACCTCCCTGGTTATGAAGCAGTTTATCCACCATCCATGAAGTAGCGGAGCCACAAGCCACAAAAAGAATATCATCGCGCATATTAGCCCAACCATTCCAAAAGTTTTCCAATGCCATTACAAAATCAGACTTGGGAGTGTCCATCCAAGGCATCTCATCGAAGAAGACAACCTTCTTACCTTTCTGCCTACATGTTTCCAGATACTTTTGAAGGGCATCAAAAGCTTCAGTCCATGACTTGAAGACTGGTGCAAAAGCAGACCCAGAATATTGTTGCAAAGCTTTTGCAAACTCCGATAATTGCATCCCACGCCCCATCTCATGCTTTCCTACAAAAGAAAAAGCATAGTTATCCTTGAAAAAACGCCTTACCAAAAACGTCTTTCCTATACGTCTTCGTCCATAAACAACGACCAACTCGGAGCGACCAGACTCCATACAAGCCTGTAACTTAGCCTGTTCCTGTTTCCTACCAATCAGTTTTTCCATGAGCATTCCTTTAAAATAACTTGCCAAAATTACAAAAAATATTCGATTTTGACAAGTTTTACGAATGGATAACTTGCCAAAATTGTGTTTTTTTAAAGATTTTGGCAAGTTATCGACCTGAAACAAGCAAGAAAACACAGAGTAAAGAGCTTCAATCCTGGCTTGACTTACCACAAAAAAGATAACGTTTACGATAGTTTTTAGTTAAAATACTTGCGTATATTGCACATTTTTCGTAATTTTGCGCACGATTTCGACGGCAATGGTGAAAACATACGGTTTTACACCTTAATATATATAGCGCCGTTAGTATAAACAAAAGTATTAAGATAACAATGACTCACAATTTGTTAAAAGGCAAGCGTGGCATCATCTTCGGTGCCCTCAATGAGGATTCTATCGCTTGGAAAGTAGCCGTTAAGGCTGCTGAAGAGGGTGCTACCATCGCACTCAGTAACACAGCTATGGCTTTGCGTATGGGTACGCTGGATAAGCTCGCTGAACAAATCAACGCTCCTATCATCGCAGCTGATGCGACTAGCGTTGAGGACTTGGAAAAGGTATTCACTGAGGCTCAGGAGAAGTTGGGCGGAAAGATTGACTTCGTGCTCCACTCCGTTGCTATGAGCCCTAACGTTCGTAAGCATCGTACATACGATGACCTCGACTACAATTATTTGAATAAGACGCTCGACATCTCCGCCATCTCTTTCCACAAGATGTTGCAGGTAGCCAAGAAGTTGGATGCCATCAACGAGTGGGGTTCTGTAGTAGCCCTCACCTACGTGGCTTCTCAGCGCACATTCTTCGGTTACAACGATATGGCTGACGCCAAGAGCATGCTGGAGAGCATCGCCCGCAGCTTCGGTTACATCTACGGTCGTGAGAAGCACGTCCGCATCAACACCATCTCTCAGAGTCCTACAGCCACTACAGCTGGCAAGGGTATCAAGGACATCGAGAACATGATGGACTTCGCCGACAAGATGTCTCCACTCGGCAATGCAGTTGCTGAGGATTGCGCTAACTACTGCGTGATGATGTTCTCTGACTTCACCCGCAAGGTGACCATGCAGAACCTCTTCCACGATGGTGGTTTCTCATCCATGGGTATGAGCCTCCGTGCCATGAACCAGTACGCTAAGTCTATGGAGCCTTACGAGGATGAGAACGGCAAGGTAATCTACGGATAATCATCAACTGCCGACATCACTTAGCCATCAAAGGTCAAAGTGACAGGCACTTTAAGTTACATCGCAAAGTATCTTAGGATACCTTGCCAAGTATCCTAAGATACATGGGCAAGTATCCTAAGATACTTTTTTTATCCCAATAATCCTTTATCTACATTTCACCACCAAGTCATTATAACTTAAATCTAGCAACAAGCGGCAGATGGTCGCTATAGCCTCCCAAATATCTAGGGCCAAGGTAAGTGCGATAAGGCTTCTTTCCGCCATACTTCTCATCATCCTCCAAGAGGAAAGGCAAGTCGCCTATCCTGCAACTTTTCTTCCGTACTCCTAGGCTAGGACTGCAAAGCAACTGGTCAAGACTCCTCCACTCTCCATGCCATCGATAAGTAGCCTTGGCACCATGCTGTCCCTTGGCATCAGCCGATATATTCATCAGATGGTGGCGATATAGGCTCACCAAGGCTGGCGAGTCGGAATAATCGTTGAAGTCTCCTGCCACGATTATCTTAGCACTATCGTTCAGTAGATAGATGGAATCAACTGCAGCCGCCAGTTGACTTGCCACCTGCAAGCGATAAGGACGCGAAGCCGTCTCACCGCCCCTACGACTTGGCGCATGGACCACAAACACATGGAGCGTATCCCCACTAGCCAATCGTCCAGAAGCATAGAGAATATCTCTCGTTGGTCGGGTATCGGGCAATCGCTTGATGCGGATAGGCCAAGAACGAATCAGGGCAAAGGAAAAAGGCTGGTACATCAGTGCCACGTCGATGCCTCGCTCATCGGGCGAAGAGGTCATCACATACTCATAACCAGCCGTACGAAGAGCAGAACGTTTGGTCAAGTCGCGCATCACACTGTCATTCTCCACCTCGCAAAGAGCCACCATGTCGGGCAACTGCCACGACTCTCCTTTGGGAACATCGCCCACTTTCGGCATCTTCCCCACCCTGGAAGCATCCTCATATCCTTCCGCCACGATCTCCTGCGACAAGTTGTTGAGCTTGCGCCAATAGCGATAAGGCGTCCAACGATAAGGACCATCGGGCAGAAACTCCAGGTCGTTTTTAAGCGAATCATGTTGCGTATCGAAGAGATTTTCGCAGTTCAATTCCATAAAAGTGAGCAAACTTGATAGGATAAGCGATAAAAACATAGCCAATTATTTTGTTAAGTCAACGAATTGATGTATCTTTGCAGTCAGTTTTACGATGGTCCCATAGTTTAATGGATAGAACGGAGGTTTCCTAAACCTTTGATCCGAGTTCGATTCTCGGTGGGACCACATCAAAACAATAGGTTCTGCCTCGGCAGAAACAACAAAAGGTCGCTTCCATCAACTAGGAAGCGACCTTTTGTCGTTTTATAGTCTTATTCTTTTAATCTTTCTCCATCCGACTTTTCATCGAATCTAGAAAGATTAAAAGATTGTTTGCAATATTACTTCACCTCAGCTACAGCAACTTCCTCGGCAGCCTCGTTCTTAATCTTGCGACCAAGCACGATGTAAGCCATTGGAGATGCAATGAAGATAGATGACAAAGTACCGAATACGACACCGAGAATCATTGCGAATGCGAAGCTGCGGATGCTGTCACCACCGAGGATGAAGATGCAGAGCAACACGAGCAATGTAGAAGTAGAGGTATTGATGGTACGTGCCAAGGTCTCATTGATAGATGCATTGAAGATCTGCTGGCGGTCTCCCTTTGGATGCAACTTCAAGTTCTCACGGATACGATCGAACACAACCACCTTATCGTTGATAGAGTAACCTACCACGGTCAGGATGGCACCGATGAAGGTCTGGTCGATCTCCAATGAGAATGGAACGATGCCCCACAAGAGTGAGTAGAAACCGATAACGGTCAAGGCATCGAATGCCAAAGCTACGGTAGAACCTACAGAGAATGCTACGTTGCGGAAACGGAGCAAGATGTAGAGGAAGATGGCGATCAATGCGAAGAGCACACTGTAGATGGCACCCATCGTGATGTCCTTAGCCACTGATGGACCTACCTTTGTACTACTGATGATAGAACCACCCTGGCGAACGTCTGGGTTCTTGAATGCATCAACACTCTTCTGAGATACCAAACCTGCCTTCTTCAAAGCGGTATAGAGGATAGTCTCAGCCTCATCATCAACGGTAGGGCTGTTGCTCTCAATCATATAGTTGGTAGAAACACGGATAGTCTTACCATCTGTACCGATGGCAATGGCACCTGTGTTAGCCTTTGTTCCATCTGCATTGACGAATGCATCGCCAAGAACGCTACGAATCTGCTCTGGCTCTACAGGGTTCTCGAACTGAACTACATAGTTGCGACCACCCGTGAAGTCGATGCTCTTACTCAATCCACGTACGAAGAAGCTACCAATGAATACGACAGCAGCGATGATGGTGATGGTGAAGGTAGTCTTGTACATAGACATGAACTTGTACTTCTTACCCTGCATCAAGTTGTGAGAGATAGGAGTATCAAACTTGCAGTGCATCCACTTGTCGTGGTTCAACTTGTGGTCGTAAACCAAACGAGTCAAGAACACAGCTGTGAAGAATGACACGATGATACCAATGATCCAAGTGGTAGCGAAACCACGAACAGGACCAGTACCTGTAACGAGCAAGATGACACCTGTAATCAAGGAAGTCAAGTTAGAGTCGAAGATGGCAGAGAAAGCGTTGCCGTAACCAGCAGCCACAGCCTGCTTCATACCCTTGCCAGAGCGAAGCTCCTCCTTGATGCGCTCATAGATAAGCACGTTGGCATCGACGGCAGTACCAAGCGACAAGACCATACCGGCAAGACCAGGCAAGGTAAGTGCGGCTTGGAAGGACGTCAGGATACCCAGTGTGAAGAATACATTGACGAGCAAAGCCAAGTTAGCCATCATACCAGGAATGATGTTGTACATCATCACCATGTAAATCATCAAGAGCACGAAAGCCACTACGAATGAGATGATACCCATCTGGATAGACTGAGCACCGAGGGTAGGACCTACGACCTCCTCCTGGACGATACGAGCAGGAGCTGGCATACGACCAGACTTCAAGGTATTAGCCAAGTCCTTGGTATCCTCGATAGTGAAGTTACCAGAAATCTGAGAGCTACCACCATCAATCTCGCCATTGACACGAGGAGCAGAATATACTACGCCGTCCAATACGATAGCGATAGCCTTGCCCACGTTGGCCTTGGTCATCTGAGCCCACTTGCGTGCGCCCTCTGTATTCATCTTCATGCTTACCACTGGAGAACCCATCTGGTCGAACTCGTCCTTGGCATCGGTGATCACATCACCCTCCAATGGAGCACGACCTGTAGAGGTTGTCACCTTCAAGGCATGAAGCTCATAGATATTCTTCATCTTGATGCCGTCGGCAGGCTTAGCGCTCCAAAGGAGTTTCAAGTCTGATGGCAATACGCGCTTAGCAACCTGAGAGTAGATAATCTTGTTAATAGCGGCAGTATCGCGAACGCTCGCATAACCTACTGTGCTCAAGCCACCACCGAGCTGCAAACGAGCCAACAATGGATGAGCCTTGATGGCAGCTGCATTCTGTGCATCCTCGCCTACCTTCTCAGCAGCATTGTCCTTCTTCTTGATAGAGAACTTAGCCTCTGCCTTCTTAGGCTCAGCCTTTTTCTCTGCCTGAGCAACCTGCTTCTTAGCGGCAGCAGAACCAGAAGCTACAGAGTCTTTCTTCTCCTCGCCGTTGTCGCCATTGGCGATGCGAGTATCGAGCTGCTGGAGATAAGGAGCGATTTCCTCAGAGTTATAAGTCTCCCAGAACTCAAGGTTGGCACTACCCTGGAGCATCTTACGCATACGCTCAGGCTGGCTGATACCAGGCATCTCGACCATGATACGGCCCTGCTGACCTTCCAACTTCTGGATGTTAGGCTGAACAACACCAAACTTATCGATACGAGTGCGAACCACGTTGAAAGAGTTGTCGATGGCATCCTGTACAGAAGCACGGATAGCCTTCTCTACCTCAGCGTCGCTGCTCTGTGGAGAAACCTTGCCCTGCAACTGCTGGGTTGCGAACACCTCTGCTAGTTTATGACCAGGTGCGCTCTTGTGATAAGCGTTGATGAAAAGTGACACGAAATCACCACCGTTAGCCTCTTCCTGAGCTCTGGCTTCCTTCATGGCATTGGTAAAACCTACGTCGGTCTTGTGATCGGCAAGATTTTCAAGTACATCAGGTACAGAAATCTCAAGGATTACGTTCATACCGCCCTTCAGGTCAAGTCCAAGACCAATCTGAGTCTCCAAGCAGTTCTGGTATGAATAAACGCCTAGGTACTTTACAGAATCCTTATAATCCTGCTGTGCGATAGGGTCTTTCAGTTTTGCAGCCTCGCTGTCATAGTAACGTGTGGCAAACGAGAACGACAAATAGAAGATACTTGCGAGTGTCAGTAAGACGGCTACACAAATTACAATTCCTTTGTTTTGCATTTCTATTTATTGTTATTAATTTATTTATTTTTAGCGTTGTTTATAGCCATTACCTATATAATGACGTGCAAAAATAAGCATTTTTTTTCGGATATAAGAATAATTTGCCCTATTTTTGCTTTTTCGAGTGTTTTTTTAGGTAACAAATGATAGGATAATGGTCTGAAACCGATATTTTATCATCTACTTTACACTCGTAAGGCTTCCAATCCTTGGAGCACATAATGTTGTCGATACGCACGAAAAAGCCTCCGTGATGATAGCTGATACCAGGGCCATTACCACTAGCGATATAGCAGTCGGTCAGGTTTTTAGCGATGGTGCGATGGGCATAGGAAATAGGTCCATCGTTGAAGTCACCACAGAGAATGATGCTCATGCTCTTGTGATGCTCGATATAGCGTGCCACTGCCTCAGCCTCAGGTGCTCGTTTGCGTGTTGCCTCAGCCAGTTTCACCACCAAGAGCTTGCTGGTTTCCTCGGCGGTATCTACCTGTAGTTTTCCCACCACAAGGTTCTTGAACTGCTTGCGGTCTTCCAAGCTCAATCCTGTCGTCTCCAAATGATTATTGATGAGCAGCACTTCCCTATCGCCGATCTTCAAATGATAAGCCACGCTCATGTTACCTTTCGACTCGTAAGGTATCAGTTCCTTCGACACAATGGGATATTTACTAAAAAGCATCAGACAGTTGCCGCCATTCGGATGGATGGTGGTATCCTGATAAGCATACAGCGGTTTGAGCATACTGTCTATCTGCTGCACATTCTTTGAGTTAGGCAAGGCTTCCTGCAAACACACGATGTCAGCATTCTGCTCTTGCAAGTAAGCCAAACATATATTGGTTCCCTCATCATCCTCTGTCTCATTACCAAAGTTCCAGGTATTATACGAGAGTACCTTGATACTGCCCTCCGGATGTTCTCCGCCAAAATTGATTGGCGTATATTGGCGTACAGGAACATAAGACACCAAGAACCCCAGCACAGGGATAAGGCCGAACCTTGGGCGAGTAAGAAGCCAAAACACCAAAAAGCCCAAGTTGATGACAAGGAACACTGGGAATAACAAGCCAGCATTGGTAAACGCAGGATATTTGTCAGGATTCAACAAATCTGAATACCCCACAAGCAACATGATGATAACCGTCGCCACATTGGCACCAGCTATCATCTTGATTGTAAATTCCTTAAATCCCTTAAACATTATACTTGAAAATTCTATTTACTTCTTGTTTTTTATTAGAGATCACTTTATTCCAAGAACGGAATCTATGACTTAGTCTGGTCAAAGAGCGTTTGCTTCTCTTCCTTGGTCAAACTATCATAACCACTTTTTCGTATCTTGTCCAAGATACGGTCTATCTCAGCCTGGGTAGCCTTCTTACTCTCCTCATCACAAGGTTTGAAATCTGTGGTATAATTGCCTCCCTGCTGATAGTCAGTACCATGAGCATAGTTATCATTTCTAGTATAAGAGAAGTTCGATTTCTTATTTCGACCACCAAACATTCCTCTCAGTTTGTCGAAGGCATCGGCTGTAGATGAGCCACGATAGCCCCCATCCACCTGTTTACGCCAATGACGAATCATGAAGAACCCAAACACCATACCTCCCAAATGGGCAATATGCGCCACTCCATCACCAGTTGTGGCAAGAGCAGAGAAGAGTTCGATGGCAGCATAGCCTATCACAAAGTACTTTGCCTTGATAGGTATTGGCAATGGGAATATGAAGATACGCTCGTTCGGATAAATCATACCGAAAGCTAGCAAAATGGCATAGATGGCACCTGAAGCTCCAACAGTAGTCCACATGTTGAGATACTCTCCCATGGCGATGCGAGCAGTGCCTGTATTAACCATTTCATAAGCGCCCAAGTCCTGCACCAAATAAGTAACATACTGCGCTGCTTCCTGGAATAGTCCAGCTCCAATGCCACATGTAATGTAATAAAAAAGGAATTTCTTTGGTCCCCACACACGTTCCACCACGCAACCAAACATCCACAATGCGAACATATTGAAAATAATATGTTCGAAACCTCCATGCATAAACATGTAGGTAAACAACTGATAAACGTGGAAATCAGATGCCATGAAGAAATGAAGTCCAAGCATATCGTTAAGGACATACGAGCCACTGGCATCCTTTCCCATCAGGTAGCACACCAGAAAGGCTACAATATTCACAATCAGCAAATTCTTTGTTACTATCGGTATATTGCGCATAATTATTTATTGTCTTTATTGTTTATATTATCTACTAAATTTGTAATTTGGGGGCAAAATTACTAAAAATATCCGTGAAATCATCAAAAAATGAGCATATTACACGAAAATTTCAAAAATTTCATCACTTTTCTGCTTTTTTTATTTGAACTTTAAAAGGAAAAGACTATATTTGTAAGCGAAATTCACCAAGACACAAAAAAGAAACAATAATATTAATCATTTAATAACGTAAAATTATGAACAAGACAGAATTGATCGACAAAATTGCAGCAGGTGCTGAGATTACAAAGGCACAGGCTAAGGCCGCTCTCGAAGCAACAACAAGCGCACTGAAGGATGCCCTCATCGCAGGTGACAAGATTCAGTTGGTAGGCTTTGGTACCTTTAGCGTAAACGAGCGTCCTGCTCGCGAGGGTATCAACCCAGCTACAAAGGAGAAGATCCAGATTGCTGCCAAGAAGGTTGCCAAGTTCAAGGCTGGTGCCGAGCTCGCTGATGCACTCAACAAATAATTGTAAAAATTATTTTACTAAATAAATAAAGGGCAGTCCTTGCAGACCGCCCTTTATTTTTAGGAAGTCTTTCAAACAATCTACTGCTTGAAAGACTTTATTTTTTTCATATTTTTATCTTTCTTGTCTTTTCCACAATCTCTATTATTTAGGCTGCTTACCGATATAAGCCAAGATACCACCATCTACATAGAGAATGTGACCATTCACGGCATTGGAAGCATCGGAAGCCAAGAATACGGCAGGACCTTCCAACTCCTCTGGCTCCAACCAACGACCAGCTGGAGTCTTAGCGCAGATGAAGCTATCGAATGGATGACGGCTTCCATCAGCCTGACGCTCACGGAGAGGTGCGGTCTGTGGAGTAGCGATGTAACCAGGGCCCAAGCCGTTGCACTGGATATTGTACTCGCCATACTCTGAGCAGATATTGCGAGTCAACATCTTCAAGCCGCCCTTGGCTGCTGCGTATGCAGAAACTGTCTCACGACCCAACTCGCTCATCATAGAGCAGATGTTGATAATTTTGCCATGTCCCTTCTTAATCATGCCTGGGATAACAGCCTTTGATACGATGAATGGAGCAGTGAGGTCGATGTCAACCACCTGCTTGAAGTCATCTACAGACATCTCTGTCATTGGGATACGCTTGATGATACCAGCGTTGTTGACCAAGATGTCGATAACGCCGAGTTCCTTCTCGATGTCGGCTACCATCTTCTTCACCTGTTCCTCGTCGGTAACATCGCAGATATAGCCTTTGGCATCAATACCCTTCGCCTTATAGTCAGCCAACGCCTGGTCCATATGCTTCTGGCTACGGCAGTTGAAAGCAATCTTAGCACCAGCCTTGGCATAAGCCTCAGCGATAGCAAAACCGATACCATAAGCGGCACCTGTAACGAGGGCAACCTTGCCCTCCAATGAGAATAGTTTGTTAAAGTCCATACTTTTGTATTTTGTTAATTGTTTGATTTGTTTTGCCTTCTGTGAGGCAAAGATACAAAATATTTTTGAATCTTGCTCTAAATCAATACGAAAGATGCAACCTTTTTACTTATTTTCTCATTTCGCATACGCTTTCTAACGATTCTTCTACCTATTGCGCCGTTTCACATATAGGGTCATACACATCTATACATACTGTTCATACGACACATGCATATAGTTCTAACGACCGAAAGATGCTGTTCCATACATCTGCTGACTGCTGTCAGCAGATATGCAAACAGCTGCTTGCAGAATTGGCGACAGCTGCTTGCAGACTTGTCAGCAGTTGTCAACAATCTTGCGAAACACGTTCTTTCGGGTACTAGAACGTACTCCATTGAACGTTAAAACCAGTTCCATTAAACTGGTAAGACTAGTTTTGGTGGATGCTAATGCCTAATGTTTCCTCTATTACAGACAGTACTTGTGACAAAGAATCGGTATTGAAGTCGCCTGTCAAGCGCTTGGAATAGTCGGATGCCACATATTGCTTGCCTGAGAGTTTGGTCAGTTCGTCAAGCACATCTTGCAAAGGTGCATTCACGAAGTGCAGAAGATGCGTAGCCCAAGCCACGTCGTTGACATCATAATCTGCCAACAGTTGCGGCTTGTCAGCCCCTTGCGAGAGCCTAGCCCGCTTGCCTTTGGTCAAGAAGATACCACTCGCTGCATCCCGGGCAGCGAACATCACCATTCCGCTCGTTACCATCACCTCGGGCGCATCCGTTCTTTCATCTACCATAAACTGCGTACCCAGCACCCGCACATGCCCTCGTTCGCCAGTTACATCAAAAGGATGCTGCTCATCGTGCTTCACTTGATAATAGACGCAACCTTTCATCTCCACCTTTCTGCAATCATCCTCCGAATAGGAAAGGGAAGAATAGGGAGAGAGTGTGACATGGGTACCATCTGGCAGATTGTATGCCACGACTTGTCCCTCTGACTTCAAGACTATCGTTCTTGGCATCAAGAGCGTATAAGCCCCTACAGTCAAGAGCACCAGCAAGGAAGCTGCAACGGCTATCCATCTCAAACGACGGGTACGGTTCGCTCGAGAAATCGAGATAAGTTCCAGAGCAGAAGGTGCATCTTGCGATTTACCACAAGAGCCTTCTTTCACTCTATCCTTGACTTTCCGCAAGGCAGCCATGGTGTTCAACTTGCCCGATTGAAAATATCGGAGCACAAAATCTTGTTCGTTTTTGTTTGCTTTCATTTTGTTACCTCCTTATTATATTCTTTCCTTCTTACTATACGATACGATTTCTGCAATCTTTATGATACGACAAGTTTGTTTCCTATTGAAGAGAAACAACGCATTCTTCAAAACTGCCCCGTAATGGATGCAAAGATGGTATTGGTATGCTTAAACTTCTCAATTCCGTTATATCTCCTGCCGTTGGTATATCGGATATTATTGCGGCAATATTCAATATTATAATTGCTTGTCACCCATCCCAAAGACAGGAACACATCACCACTTCGGAAAGTCACAGCCGACTTCACTCGCCAAAAGAGCCACTTGCCGCCATGATTTCTCACCGAACGAGTAACCACATTACCACGGGCTGCATCCTCAAAAGTAACAGGATGACCAACCCCATGCGCATCCTTTGCCTCATCAAAAGTTACCCTATCATTCCGCAAGAGCGACATGGCAAGTCCTGGGTCACAATGCAGCATCAAGCCTGAGGAATGGCTCTTATTCAGCCATAAGGTTGGGGTACGGAAAGCCAAACTAGGATTCAAGTTAATCTGAATGATTCTCTTCGGGTCATATTCGTAATCCTCATATTTTTCGATCAAAGGCTTATCACCATGATTGTCATTCCATTCGATACCCAAAGAGACACCTGCATAAGTAAGGGGATAATATGCAGCAGTAATCTCCACCATATAGCTATCCTCATTGCTATCACATAAACCTCCCGTTATTCCAGCTGTAAAACGCAACAGCTTGCTATCTTGCTTACGCTTCATGCGGTTGATCATCTCCACACGCTGCTCAAACGTGAGCGTGTCCTTTACGGAATGTACCGTATCATTGAGAGACTGGTAAACTTTTACTTCTTGCGCAGAGCCACCAAAATCCTGTGCCTTGCCTAAGATGGCAAAGCACAAGACTTGCAACATGAGCAATAATTCTCTTTTCATAACCTTTATTCTTAGTTGATATAAATAATATCATCTCCATCACGATGAGTCTATTTGAAATGCTTGGTGGAAGTGCTTACGTTGTAACCCGCCACGATGCCGAAGCCACCATTCACGTTCGAATAAGTAGGAGTAACCTGCATCAAGCCCGCATCAGCCCATTCATTACTCTGTGCATCATTGATACTCTTCAAGAAACGATAATATTCCGGAGTTACTTTATACAAATCCACGATATAATCATAACCAAACACTTTATCCCATGTGTGATAGTAATCATCATATTCACCAGTGTGCATATAAGCACTGAGTGCTTCCAAATGCAAGGTATAAGATAGGCCATTGATGGTACGGTCGTCGAATATATATGAATTTCCAAAGAACGTATAATCATCAAATCCGAAATCATCGTTCAACTTCGTTTTCTTATTCAGCAGCGGTTCGCCCACCGTTGATAATTCGATCGCACGAGTAACCCATGACAAACTATCACGATTAGTTCCTTCCATCTGGCGTAGTTTCACCATCACCGAGTAATAATCCTGAGTAGAGGCATCATCTTGGAAAGTCGCCGCAATCTTGTCCACTCTCGAATACGAATCGGCATCTGAACTTTTCTCGTCAAAACGAACTTCACCCATCTGAATATTCACTCGATTGGGGATGTAGGTAGATGCAGAAACCGAAGAATAGCCATCAGCAGAAACCTGCACATCGATGTTGTCGCCAGCTTTCTGTCTGCCTACCACATAATATTGTCCCACAAATCGGGAAAGATATGTTTCTGATGTATTGGTTGAGAAGAGACGAGCTTCTTGTAGATTTTCAATACGCTTTACTGGATATTCCACATCATTCACCTTATATATGATACGAGCATTCACCGTCTGTTGAGATTGTACTTTTATATCTCCCTTGAACGATGCGACAGGAAAACTCCTGGTTACTGCTATCAAAGTGGTGTCTCCTTCCGTCGGAAAACAATAAACAACCAACCGAGGAGTATCTTGTAGCTTATCTACATCAAAATCATCTTTGCACGAAGAAAGAAACAAGAGACTAAACATCAAGCAAAGCCCCCAATTCATCAAAATGCCAAGACGCATCCATATATCATTATATATTCTATCTTTCATTCCTATATATCGTTTTATCATTAGTAAACCATTATCAGCCTCATACCAACACTCCTGCTCTTAGAATTCTACGCCTCAACTTAAAACTTGATGGTATAGCTAAACGAAGGAATGATAGGAATAAATCCTTTGTTCTTAGCTTTGAATCGTTGTGTTTTCTCATCAAAATCAACCTTCACATACATCGAGTTCAAGTGGCAATAAGCATTATAGACGCTCAAGTTCCAGATGCGCTCATGCCCATGCTTGGTGACATGACGGAAATCAAAGCCTAAGTCAAGACGATGATAAGCGGGAAGCGTCAGATTATTCGGGATGGCATAGACGTAAGAGTCACTCCCCCACCAACTATAAAGATACTTCCCATTTCCATCTGGCAAACCAGGCAATGCCGCCAACTGGGTTGGCACGGTGGCATGATTGCCCGTATGATAGTTCCAGACGGCAAAGCAGCTCACCTTCTTGTTGAACGCATATCGCAAGGAGAGGTTCAGCTTATGTCGGTTGTCAAACTTGTCGTAATACCAATCGGGATAGAAGTCCTCATACTTTCGCTTGTTCCAAGAAAGGGTATAAGAGCCACTCAGCGTAAGATGTTCCGTGCGATAAGTAGCATCTGCCTCTATACCGTAGAACAATCCTTTTCCATCCATCACCAATGCATCCCAGTTTTCCGCCGGCGGTTCGATGCCTACCCAGCTACTATATTGTAGCAGATGCTTTGACCACTTATAATAGCCCTCGAGCGAGAGATTCCAGTGCCGATTGGGCTGCACATAGACTCCGGCTGCTATCTGGTAAGAACGCATCGGTTTCAGACTCTTGGTTGTTGGCACCCAATAATCAGTAGGCAAGGACAAATAACTATTCGAAATCTTATGCACGTACTGACTCATCTGCGTAAAAGATGCCTTCACAGAGACTTCGTTGCTCAATTGATATTTCAGGGCGAAGCGAGGGTCGAAGCTGAAGAAGTTCTTGCCACTGATGTGAAACATTCCCATATTGAAGCCTGCATCCAGACTCCATTTGTCATTGAGTACGATTTCATCCTCTGCATAAGCAGACCATTCATGCGCCACATGGCGATTGCCGCTATTCACGCTGATAGTATCCATCTTGGCATCGCCATTCCCAGCATAGTCCAACTGCATGGCGGTCTGTGGACGGAAGAGATGCAGCATATAATCATGACCAAAGCGAATATGGTGGTGAGGATTCGGACGAAAATCAAAAGCCGTGCGATAACCTACGTCATTGATGGTAGAAGTATATCCATGTTCCAAGTGCTCCCAAACTTCTTCCTTATGAGTTTGTGGATAAATATTACGGTCATCGTCCAAGGAATATAGTTTGGAACGGTTGTGGGAATACACTGCCGTAAAGTTTGAGAAGAGTTTTGGCGAGAAGAGATAATTCCAGTTCAAGGCCACATTGAAGTTACCCCAATCCAATTGCGACTTTGTGATTTCTCTATCGTATGAATTTCCTTCTTGATATCCCTCCGACTTACTGTCATTCAAATCTTGCTTCACATCCCAACTATCCTTACCGTGATAGATACTGAGGTCTATCTTCGAGCGATTGCTAAAGCGATGCGTTACCTTGGCATTCAAGTCCATGAAGTAGTAACCAATGGAAAGTTTATCATCTTTTTCTGAGAATGCCTTGGTCAATGGACGGGACAACAAGTCCATCCATGAGCGACGCATACCTATATTATAAGAAGTCTTGCCTTTGATGATAGGACCCTCAAATTGCAAGCTGGCATCGAGCAAACCGATACGATAAGCCCCATGGAAGTGATTCAAGTCGCCATCGGCTGTGCGCACATCCACCACAGAAGAAAGCCTTCCACCATATCTCGCGGGGAAACCGCTCTTGTAGAAATCCACATTTTTCACCACATCTGCATTGAAACTGGAGAAAAGTCCGAGGGCATGGTTGGTATCATAAAGGGGCGTACCGTCTATCAGAAACAAGTTTTCGTCGCCATTGCCTCCATGCACATAGAGACCGCTCGCCAGTTCCTGCCCCTCTGCCACACCGCTCACTCGCTGCAAAGTCTTCACCACATCAGGAGATGACATCAGGGAGAACTCGGTCTTGATGTCCTTGCTGGAGAAAGAACGCTTGCCTGTCTGCGTGGTGAGAAGCGGCGAATTCAAGTCGCCATCCACCACGACCTCAGGAAGTTTTCCATCGGCTTTCAGCGACATGTTATAATGGATATCTTTAGAGATCTTCAACTTTTCCACCTGGTCGGCATAACCTACATACGAGAATCGGAGCTGATGCTCACCTTCTGGCAAGGTGAGGGAAAAGAAACCATACTCATTGGTCGTTGTGCCGATGCCATCCGTCAAATCATAGATGGTGGCATTGATCAGCGACTCGCCACCCTCATCACGGACGTATCCGCTGAGAGTGTGGCGACGCTGAACCTGCAGAACTTTGTGATTGCTATTTGTGCGGGATGTAGATATTTGTTGTTGCATTTGTTTTCGCTTCAATATCACATAGTTCGCATTGATAGTATATAGAATATGAGTTTTCTCAAAAAGCGCTTTCAGTGCTTTCTTCACTGAAAGATGTTGGATATTAGGACCGCTGTACTTGCCATTGAGTTCGGCGTCGAGCGAAGAATCATACACGAAGTTGACTTTCTTGGTCTTGTGCAACCAGTCCATCTGTTGGCGAATGGTGGTGGAAGCTTCGGCTACCACCTTGGTGCCCATACTACTCACATCACCATTCACGGCTGCCTTGCCGAATGTTCCTATAGTAGGAACATGGGCAAGGACTGGCAACGTCAAAAACGAAAGTGCTATGATTATCGTTTTACCTTTCATAACTGAACTTTTATTATATCTGTTTATTTTGTTTGTTATATGTCCTTATTTCTTCTTGTCTTTTATGGCTATAACGCACAAATTACAGAATACCCCCATTCAGGAAAGGCAAAATATAGAAAAAATCTGCAAAAAAGTCATCTTTCTTGCCTCGCAAAGTCTTCAAGGCCTTGGAAATCTGGTGTTCCACGGTCTTTTCCGACAAATCCAATTCCTCGGCAATTTCCCGATAAGTCATGCCATCTCGCTTGCTCATCAAGAATATTTCGCGGCATCTATCCGGCAATTGCTCTATCGCCGTCCATAATTCTGCCTCATGGAAAGAACAGTCTTGAGCTTGTTCATCCGTTATCTCACCGCTCAAGTCGGTAGGTGAGACATCCGTTGCTATAGAGGATTGACGGCGCAGATGGTCGATGCAAGCATTACGCACCGAAGTATACAAGAATGATTTGAGATTCTGAGGAAATGAGAAAGCTTGAATTCTCGAGGAGGCATCATTAGCTTCCATCCCTCTTTGTAGCAAGCGGACAAAGCAATCCTGCACAACATCTTCCGCCTCATCCACATCATGCAGATAATGGGTGGCATAAAGACATAGCGGACGATAATATTGCTGGAACACCAAGTCTATCTCTTGCATACTCGAAAATATTGTCTTTATTCAATCCGATGTAAACCGAACTTATTACACTTCCCTCAATTATATATAATATATGAAACTATAGATAGATATATAAACAAAACAACCCTCCAAATCCATAAAGACTTGAAGGGTTATTTGCGATATGTTGTCCCAGGCGGATTCGAACCACCACTGACAGAACCAAAAACTGTAGTGCTACCATTACACCATAGGACAATCAAACCGTCTGCAAAGATAGTGGATTTTTTCTCCACTACCAAATATTTTCAATACTTTTTGCATTTTTAGTGCAAAAAAGTCCTCTTTGAGAGCCTTTTATGCTGCAAAAAGCTATTATTCACCTCTCGACCACTTACTTTACAGTAATCAAGAAGTAGTTCTTTTTACCTTTCTGTACCAAGAGATACTTGCCGTCGATGAGGTCATCGGCTGTCACAACTTGGTCGAAAGCTGCGAGCTTCTCCTTGTTGAGCGATACGCCACCACCCTTGACGAGCTTACGCATCTCACTCTTGCTTGGGAAAATCTGCATGCCTTCCTGGTTGAAGAGATCTACAGCTGTGCCACCGAGCAAGTTCTTGTCGAGGTCATAGTGAGGTACATTGGCGAACACATCGTTCAAGGTAGCCTCATCAAGCTGGGCGAGATTCTCCTTGGTAGCCTTACCGAAGAGGATGTTGCTGGCAGCAATAGCCATCTCCAAATCTTCCTTGGAGTGAACCATTGTAGTAACCTCCTCAGCCAAACGCTTCTGGAGTACACGACGACCAGGATCCTGCTTGTGCTCCTCTACGAGGGCATCAATGGTCTCCTTGTCGAGGTCGGTGAAGATCTTGATGTACTTCTCTGCATCATCGTCGCTCACGTTGAGCCAGAACTGATAGAATGCGTATGGAGTAGTGCGGTTTCTGTCGAGCCAGATGTTACCGCTCTCTGTCTTTCCAAACTTCTTGCCGTCTGCCTTGGTAATCAAAGGACAAGTCAGGCAGAAGCACTCTGCGTCATTGCCGAGGGTACGGTGAATCAGCTCTGTACCTGTGGTCATGTTACCCCACTGGTCGTTACCACCGAGCTGGAGACGAACACCATACTTCTGATACTGGTAAAGGAAGTCGTAACCCTGAAGCAACTGATAAGTAAACTCGGTGAAAGACAAACCATCACGAGCCTCACCATTCAAACGCTTCTGCACGCTGTCCTTTGCCATCATATAGTTGACGGTGATGTGCTTACCCACCTCACGGGCGAAATCAAGGAAAGTGAAGTCCTTCATCCAGTCGTAGTTGTTGACAAGCTCTGCCTTGTTAGGCTCAGTGCCATCGAAGTCGAGGAACTTAGACACCTGCTTCTTGATAGCTTCCTGGTTATGATAGAGAGTCTCTGAGTCGAGAAGGTTACGCTCCTGGCTCTTGCCAGAAGGGTCGCCAATCATACCTGTAGCACCACCCACGAGGAGATAAGGCTTATGGCCACAACGCTGCAAGTGGCGCAACATCATGATACCACAAAGGTGACCGATGTGCAGAGAGTCTGCAGTAGGGTCAGTTCCGAGATAGGCAGACACCATGTGGGTGTTGAGGTATTCCTCAGTACCTGGCATCATCTGCGCCAGCATACCACGCCATTTCAATTCTTCAACAAAGTTTTTTGCCATCGAATGAGTTTCTTTTATATATTATATAATAATGTATTATATATGGGACCCGAAACACTATCGGAACTTACGGCACGGGGTCGTAACCCGAACCGCCCCACGGATTGCATCTTAATATTCGCCAGATAGCCAGAGCCAAGCCTTTAAAAGGTCCATGCTTCAAGATAGCCTGACGAGCGTACTCTGAACATGTAGGCTGAAATCGGCAAGATGGAGGCGTATAAGGAGTGATGCACTTCTGATAGAACAGGATGGGGAGCACCAACACCCAAGTCAGCACCTTCCTAATCCATCCCCAAATCACATGAAGTACTTCCATCATAGTCGTTCCATCACCTTATGGAGCCCCTTTTGCAACTTGGCTTCTATTTCTGCCGAATCGTGCAACTTGGCATCTTGCCAAACGATTGCCATGAGCAACCGCTTACCAGCCATGCCCTGCACCAGTTCTACCAGCTGCTGCTTGTTGATGCGATAAGCTTCACGTATCTGTCGTTTCACCCTGTTGCGCTTCACGGCACGCTTAAAGCTTCGCTTGGATACGCTAACGAGCAACTGCACCGGCACATCCTGGTCGTCTTGCTTATCTACGAGGAGAAACACCATCTTCAGGGGCCATGCCATCACCGTGTGGGCATTGCCTCCAAAGAGTTCACCTATGAGCGTATGCTTGCACAGATGTTCTCGCTTTCCGAAAGTGTTATCTACCATTGTCGACATAGCGTTATCTTAATATCTATAGAAATTGCCTATTTATTGTTGCGGCGCAAGTAATCCTTCAAAGCACCTGTCATAGAAGGGAACTCCTTGCTTGGAGCTTCCAAGTCGAGGCGAAGTCCCTCATCGGCTACGGTCTTGGCGGTAGCAGGGCCAAAGGCTGCGACTGCAATATCGCCTTGCTTGAAGTCAGGGAAATTCTTCTTCAATGCCTTCACACCTGTCGGGCTGAAGAACACCATCATGTCGTAGTCGAAGTTTTTGATTTCGTCCTCGGTGAAGTCGTTGCTTACAGTGCGATACATCACACACTCAGTGTGCTTCAGTTTCTTCTCGTCGAGAAGATTGGCGATGTCATCGTTGTGTACACAACTCAGTGGTACGAGATACTTTTCGTTCTTGTGGCGAGTCATCTGCGCCATCAGTCCGTCAATCTTACCAGTATCACCAAAGAACACCTTACGCTTGCGATACTGTACATACTTTTGGATATAAAGGGCAATCGTCTCGATTACGCAGAAATACTTCATATCTTCAGGGATGGTAATTCGCATCTCCTTAGCCAACTTGAAATAGTTGTCTACAGCGTGGCGAGATGTAAATACGACTGCAGTGTAGTCGAGCAAGTTAATCTTTTGCTGACGGAATTCCTTGGATGTAAGTCCCTCTACCTTGAAGAATGGACGGAACACGCATTCCACACCATACTCCTTTTCGATGTCATAGTAAGGTGATTTCTCACTAGCTGGCTTTGGTTGAGAAACTAAAATTTTTTTTATCATCTTGTCTTAAAAGTTTATTTTCAAATAATGACCGATTAATATGAGTCCACCCCATAGGGCAAACAATGGTACCACTTCGAGGGCACAAAAGTACAAAAATATTTGCAAAAACATGCCATTTCTCCTGAAAAAGATAAGATAACTCTTGTAAAACGACAATATTTTAACCAATCCGAACACTATCAAGGCATATATCACTGCTATTTGCAGCGATAAGTCGAAGTAGGACAGGAGCATGACATCTGGGAACAAGAGTACCCCTTCTAGGGACAGAAGGAAGAGGTATGCCTTCAGCCATTGTTCATTTTTTTTCTTATCAAAGAAGAGCCAACCCGTTGCACTATACAGAAGTGTCTTGAGTATCATGTACCCCATCACAATGCCGGCATAGATACTGATTACCTGATACTGTTCGATGGTAAACGTATCACTGATGGATGCCTTCGAATAGATGAAGTAGCCGATGGCTATTAAGAGACAGGTCTGCAACACCAGAAAGAACTGGAAGCGCACCTCCGTACTGGTTTCGGTCATCACCGTAGTACCCTCGCGTGGCACACGGAAGAATGCCTTTGCCTGACGGATTACAAATGAGCGTGACTTGGCGAAAGCTACACATGCCAACACAAAACACAAGAGCAACAGCGACGTGATGAAGTTGTCGCCTGCCACCGTATAAGGCACAGGGTCGCCTGCCACGCCCAATCGTCCACCCTTTAACTCTGGATGGAACAAGGAGTCGTTGGAGAAGAACGACTCTCGATAGTATTGTGGTAAACTCACGTCACGAAAGCTCTTACCCGCCTTTTGTCCAGGCAGGTGCAATGTGTCGGGCATCGTGCTCCAATGTATCTCACTAGGTTTGATGTGCGCACGCACCATGGAATCTTGCTGAGCAGGGGTCGCATTCTTTGGCAGCCAACTCAGCACCTGTTTAGGCGTGAGCTGGCTGCTATGTTGTTTCTGCACCTGTTGCGATGCTGCCCCAGGTGCAGTTTCTGTCAATATCGAATCTGCTTGTTGCACCATTCCTTAAAGTCCGAATGCCTTCTTAATTTCGTCTACTTTGTCTAACTTTTCCCAAGTAAAGAGTTCTACCTTCATGGTCTTTGCCTCATGATAACGGCTGGTGAAAGTTTTCTCCACCACCTCGTTCTTGCGTCCCATGTGTCCGTAAGCGGCTGTCTCCAGATACATTGGCTGGCGCAACTTGAGCTGGCGCTCGATGGCCTTAGGACGGAGATCGAACATCTCGGCAATCTTATTGGCAATCTCGCCGTCTTTCATGTTCACATGGCTGCGACCATAAGTGTTCACATAGATGCTCACAGGCTCTGCCACACCGATGGCATAGCTAATCTGCACCAGCATCTCGTCGGCAACACCAGCTGCCACCATGTTCTTGGCGATATAACGAGCTGCATAAGCAGCAGAGCGGTCCACCTTGCTGGAATCCTTGCCGGAGAAGGCTCCACCACCATGAGCACCCTTGCCACCATAGGTATCTACGATAATCTTACGACCTGTAAGACCAGTATCTCCGTGAGGGCCACCGATAACGAACTTACCAGTTGGGTTCACGAAGTACTTGATGTCATCATTGAAAAGGGCCAACACCTTGTCGCCAAGATGAGTCTTCACACGAGGAATCAAGATGTTGATTACATCCTCACGAATCTTTGCCAACATCGCCTCATCGTCATCCTCGCCGTTAGCCTTCTTGATGAAGTCGTCGTGCTGAGTGGAAACCACGATGGTATCGATGCGCTGTGGCACATTGTCGTCGGAATACTCGATGGTTACCTGACTCTTGGAGTCTGGGCGAAGATAAGTCATCACCTTGCCCTCCTTGCGGATGTCAGCAAGCACACGCATGATGAGCTGAGCCAAGTCGAGAGATACCGGCATGTAGTTGTCGGTCTCGTTGGTTGCATAGCCGAACATCATTCCCTGGTCTCCTGCTCCCTGGTTCTCATCCTCTTCGCGGCTTACACCACGGTTAATGTCATCACTCTGCTCATGGATGGCTGTGAGCACACCACAAGAGTCACCGTCAAACTGATATTCGCTCTTTGTATAGCCTATCTTCTTGATAGTCTTGCGAGCAATGGTCTGCAAGTCAACATATACATTGGAGCGAACCTCGCCCATGATGACAACCTGACCAGTTGTACAGAAGGTCTCGATGGCGCAATGAGCATGGTCATCGTAAGCCAAGAACTGATCGAGCAACGCATCTGAAATCTGGTCAGACACCTTATCTGGATGTCCTTCAGAAACTGATTCTGATGAAAACAAATATGCCATATTTTTCTATTTAAATGAATACTTCTTATTTTTGCGGCTGCAAAGTTACACATTTTTCCGCACATTCCACCACTTTCAATTGAAAAATTGAATATTTATAACTGAATCTTAAAGTATTAACTCATTACTGTTCATGATGCATGGTGTTTCGAGGGTGATGTTCCAAGATGGTCTTGCGTAGGTCGGAAACCTCCAAATGGGTATAAACCTCGGTGGTTCCGATGTCTTCATGCCCCAGCATTTCCTGTATTACTCTAAGGTCGGCGCCTCCCTTCAGCAACGCAGTGGCGAAGCTATGACGGAGAGTATGTGGCGAGATGGTCTTTTGGATGGCTGCCTCCTTGGCATAGTTCTTGATCATGATGAGTATCATCGTGCGAGTGAGATGAGCACCACGTCGATTCAAGAACACATAGTCTTCCTCACCTGGCTTGATTTTCATCAAGTTGCGATCTATGTACCAAAGGTTGATTTGCTTCAATGCCTCACCTGCAATCGGCACCAAGCGTTCCTTATTACCCTTGCCAAATACACGGATGAATTTCTCTTCCTCAAAAATGTCACTTTTCTTTAGATTGACGAGTTCGGACACACGAAGACCACAAGAGAAAAGAGTCTCGATGATAGCCTTGTTACGCTGCCCCTCCCATTTGGTTAAGTCAATGGCACTTTCCAATTGGTCTACTTCCTCCACTGTAAGGTATTCAGGAAGATGCTTGCCCAACTGCGGAAAAACCAACAGTTCTGTGGGATCGTCGGGAATATAATCATCCAACACCAGAAAACGGTAAAACGACCGCACGCCGCTCAGGATACGAGCTTGCGTACGCGCACTGATGCCTTTGTCATGAAGACTTGCAGAAAAAGCCTCCAAGTCCTCCAATTTCAAATTCAGCAGAGACAGGTTGTTCTGCTCCACATATTCCAGGAGATATTGTATATCGTGAGTATAGGCTTCAAGCGTATTTTTCGTGAAATTTCGTTCCAGCTTGAGATACTTCACATAGTTCTTGATAATTTCGTCAGCCATTTTCTTGTCTATTTCCCATTTTATTTTTATCTTTGCAGAAGAAAAGCTGCACTCGGCAATCTGAAAGCAAGCTTTCATTGCGCT
>ERZ808270.264-NODE-264-length-32820-cov-4.600092_pt1 | contig 32820 bp, 32 predicted proteins | sample MGYA00521082_ERZ808270 | MGnify/ENA primary metagenome ERZ808270 (study PRJEB31516, sample SAMN03275594) | gut metagenome | biome: mammalia-associated habitat; material: feces | host: Papio cynocephalus | place: Kenya | collected 2012-07-27 ... | reverse complement strand
CCATCACACAGATAGAGATCAACCAGAAACAGCGCAAACTGGATGCCGCACAAAAAAAGCTGGATACTCTCAAACAGCAAAAAGATGACGTACAGAAATCCATGGATAGTCTGAATGCACAGAAAGCACAATTAGAAAAAGCGTTTGCACAGGAAACGGACGAAGCACAGAAGCAGAGCTTAAAAACAGAGATTGCATCCCTTGAAAGCCGGATTTCTACGCTGACGGCCCAGCGGGATTCCTATGCTGGTCAGTGGGAAAATCAGTGCGACACAGTGCAGGATTTAAAAGATGAGCTGGCGACCGCAAAACTCCAGCAGCAGGCAAAGAAAAACGAAGCATCCCGTCAGGAAGCAGACCGCAGACAGACGCTTGCCCGTGCGCAGGAGGACTATGAAAATGTTGTGAGCAAAAATGAAAAGCTTGTCCGTGAGGCAGAACAGAAATGGAAGGAATCCAAATGCAAATTGCAGGCATTTGCGCAGGGGGAAGACAAAGAACCACAGGATACTTCCGCGGCAGAGGATGCACAAAAAGCAGTAAAGACTGCACAAAAACAGCAGGAACAGCAGAATAAGGCAGCAAAGCGGGCACTTGAAGATGCTGCGAAAACAGAAGCAAAAGACAATAGTGTAAAAATCAATGCGGTCACGATTGCGCAAAAACAACAACAGCTTGCCGCATTGCAGAAAGTAAAAGCGTCCGGGGGAAAAGTAAAGGCGCAGATGGGCGGCGTTGTAAGCAGTGTGCAGCTTACGGTAGGAGAGAAAACTACGGACACGGCGGCTTTTCTGTTGGCAGATACTTCCGGGGGACTGCGTTTCACCACACAGATCAGCAAAGAAGATGCTGTATATGTGGATACGGGGGATACGGTTACATTAAAATCGGGGGATCAGACATGGGAGGACATGACAATTCTTTCTACGGAAACAGAAAAAGACCATACCGTAAAAGTTACGGTGTATGTGCCGAAAAAAACAATTTCTCTGGGGGAAAATGTGAGCATGGAGCTGCGTAAAACTTCAAAAGAATATCCTGTCACGGTACCGATCGCTGCCATACACAGCGAAAAAGACAAATATTTTGTATACACGATGGAAAAAGCGGATACGGTGCTCGGAGGAGAATATGTGGCAGAGAAAATAAATGTGACAATTGCGGAAAAAAATGGAGAGTATGCGGCAATTCAAGATGGCGATCTGTCATCGGGAGATTCTGTGATTGTGGATTCCGATGCAGTTCTTTCAGCAGGGGAAAAAGTTCGCCTGCAGGAATCATGAGGCGCCTGTTTTCGCTGTTTCTGGCGGGAGGATGCCTGTTTGCAGCGATTCTTTTTGCCATAGGAGCGGCGCGCGCAGACAAACGGGCAGATGCTGTGTGGCAGAATTCGGTTCTTTATCTGGAAAAACCGATTTCTGCAGAGGACGCACAGACAATCGCAGAAAATGCGGTATTTACGGCCTGGGGGGAAGCGGCTGACCAGACAGTGACAGATCCGGATCTTGGGAAAAGTGTGCAGACAAACGTGGTGTGGCTGTATGGTTCCTCCGAGTGGATATTGCCGGCATCTGCGGTGTTGCCGGTAGACGATGGCAAAGGATGTCTGATCGGAAAAAATACAGCATGGAAATTGTTTGGCAGTACCAATGTAACCGGGCTGCAGATTTGTGTGGATCATCAGACGCGTACAATCCGCGGAGTTGTGCAGCAGCCGGGAAACGGTGTGTATCTGCAGAGGACAGAACAGAAAAAGAAAGTGTTTCGCCGTCTGACACTTGCAAGTGATAAAACGGAGGAAGCACAAAATGTTCTGTTGCAATATGGTCTGACAGGGCATGTGCTGCGTATGGATTATTTGCGCAACTGGAAAACGCTGCTGGAACTGGTTCCGGGTAAGTGGTCAGATTTTTCCGGATGGAAGGAAAATATGCAGACGAGAAAACAACAGTTGCGCCAGATTGCAAAAATGCGCAAAACAGGAATTGAATATTATTATGAAAAACAGTGCAGAAGATATAAAGTGGATCGGTGGGGAGAGTTTGTCTGTCTGGCGGGAAGCATTTTTGTGGGATATCAATATACCCACCGCAAAAAGCGATGGGTATCGTAACCAATTATTTGTTTCGTGATGCAAAAAAGTCATCAATTGCTGCGTGCAGTTTCTGAGGGTCCATGCTTTTCAATAAATACCCATCCGGCTTTAAGGACATAACATTTTTCACGGTTTCCGCGTCATTTTTTCCGGTCAGGAATATGATCGGGATATGGTGAAATTCCGGATCTTCCCGAAGCATTTGCATGATCTGGCTGCCGTCAACGATCGGCATGGCATAATCTAACAGAATCAGATCCGGGGTATTTAAGGTCAGGTATTTGATCGCCATGGCACCGGAGTTTGCCAGTACAACCTGATAGGTATCTTCGAGCAGTGCTTTGATTTTGCGCAGAATAATACCGGAATCATCCACAGCCAGAATTGTGCGTTTTTTCAGCTGATAAAAGTCGTCCACCTGTGAGCAGATATTTTCAACCATTTCTCCAACATTGACAGGGCGGGTAAAAACATCCATAACCATCTGGCTTGGAAGTGTTTCCCAGAGGAGTTCGAGTTCGTCTACATTTCCCATAATGAATACAGGGGTTTTGTTTTTGATGGCCTGATCAACCATCACCTTGATGCTGACCGCTTTCTTTAAAAGCTCCGGACTGGTGCAGATCAGGTAACCACTCGGTTTTTCTGTAGTGACAATGCCGCTGGCTTCTGCTATTGTCACGATCTTTACTTTCACATTTTGTTTTTCAAAAGCACCTTCTAATGATTGTGCGAGATAACTTTGTTCCTCCATCAGTATGAGAAACGGACTTTGGGCTTCGAACATAATTCCTCTCCTTTATTTTAATAAATCGATCATTGTATCAGTTAATTTCATAATTTCCTCCATTGCCACATCTGCAACGCAGACGCGGAGCTGGTCCATGGAATCTTTGAGATTGTCAGGTGTCTGAAACGTTTCTAAGGTTTCCATGGCATGATCCACACCATCCATGTCAAATTGCTCTACACACTGATGCATTTGTTCAAGTGTTGCAATCCAGTCGTCGGCAGAAACTTCCTTTTTGTTGCTCTCAGCTTCTTCTACATACGGACGCAAAGTCTGTTTCAGACTTCGGTACATCGTAAGCATCGGTCCTGTTTTTTCTTCGAGTGCGGCAAGATTTTCTTCGTTTCCGTACTTTTCCAGTTCTTTTGCAGCTTCGGACAGACCAGGAGCACCGATCAGCAGTGAAGAACTTTTTAAGGCATGTACTTCAATCGTATAATCCTTTATTAACTGTTCTTCCAGACATTGTTCAATCTTTTTGGATTTGCTGTCAATCGTGTTGTAAAAAATCTGTATGATCTGTTTTAATGCTTCCTCAGATCCGCAGTATGGCAGACCATTTTCAAATCGGAATCCCGTAGGATTGTTTGCAGTGCTGTCCGTGGAAGAATCCGTTTGGAAATCCGCGGTCTCTGTTTCATCCGCCAGAACCTTTTCGGCCTCTTCCCGGCTGAGTTCATGGATCATGTTCTTAGGTAGCCATTTGCGCAACTGGGTACATATGATCTGAAAATCAATTGGTTTTGCGACAAATCCGTTCATTCCCGCATTTGCAAAATCCTTTTGGGCATCCACCATGGCATTTGCTGTCAGGGCAATAATCGGTAAGTTTTGGTATTGTGGTTCCGGAAGCGCCCGGATTGCTTTGGTAGCTTCAATGCCGTCCATCACAGGCATCATATGATCCATCAGCACCAGATCATAGTGGTTCTGTTGTACCATGGTGACAGCATCTTTTCCGTTTTCTGCGGTATCGATCTGAAGATGAAGCGGTTTCAGAAGCTCCTGGGCAACCAGCAGGTTCAGAGAGTTATCATCCACCAGAAGGAGGTGAGCATCTTCTGCGGTAAATACACTTTCAGCCTCTTTACTGATCACACTGTTATGGCGTTGCTCGTAGTTGATCTCCGAAATCGGTGTCGGGTCCATAATTGTCTGGTCAATCGTGAAATAAAATTTACTTCCCTTTCCGTACTCACTTTCAACACCGATGGTTCCTCCCATCATATTGACGAAATTTTGCGAAATTGTCAAGCCCAGACCGGTTCCCTGAATACGACGGTTCTTTTTTAAGTCCACGCGTTGGAAGGAATGGAATAAAACGTTCTGATCCTCTTTGCGGATTCCGATTCCGGTGTCTTCCACTTCATAATAAAGAGAAACTTTATCCGCGTCTTTTTTGCGGACCTGAACGGAAAAATGGACATGGCCGCTTTCGGTATATTTGATCGCATTGCTGACTAGATTGGTGATGACCTGGCGGATGCGGCCGACATCGCCATTTAAAATACAAGGCATCGTCTGATCAATTTCATAAATTAATTCCAGAGGGCGTTTGCCGATCTGGTTTTCCATTGTCAGTTTCAGGTCATGAAACAGGGAGAGCGTATCGTACGGTTCTAAAACAAGCTGCATCTTTCCGGATTCAATCTTGGAAAAATCAAGTACATCGTTGATGATGGTGAGCAGCGCCTGTCCGGAGCTCTGGATATTTAACAGAAATTCCTGCTCTTTCGGGGAATGTTCGGAGCGCAGCATAACTTCTGTGATTCCGACAATGGAATTCATAGGGGTCCGGATTTCATGGGAAATATTGGAAACGAAAGCGGACTTTGCCTGTGTGGCAGCTTCTGCCTGGTTGACAAGTTCTTGCATACGGTGATTCTGTTCCATAATTTTGGTGATATCTACCAGTGTCAGCATATAGCCCTGTGGGATGTCATCGCTTTTTAACTCCGTTTCTTCTACCTGATAGTGGTGGTCGAGCCAGTCAAAATATCCGTCAGACCCTCTGAGCGTGTTATAAATTTCGATGTCTTTCCGATTTAAAACAGGTTTTTTTATGGAAGCGACCAGTGTCTCCGCCATTGGATTCAAGAATAGAAATCTTCCTTCCAGATCAGTTACAACTACGGCTTCGTTTAAGTTCTGGATTACTAAATTTTTGGCACTTTTTACCGGATCAATCATTTTGTATTTTACCACGGCAATGCACATAAACACACAGGAAAGAAGCATGCCGAGCGGTGTGGGATCATCTCCTTTTAAGATCCCGAAAAGGCGAAGAGAGAGCAGTATCATCGGAGAAAGCATTGCAAGGAGAAGGATTACATGCAGATTCAGTTTATACGGCATGTTTTTTTTGGAATAATAGGAAGAAATGACGACGCCAATACTTCCAAATATTTCCGCAACAAGAAACACCATAAATACGTAATACATTGGCGCGGCAGATATCTCCAGTGTGTAACCATGCAGATTCACTCTGGAAGGAGCCAGCCAGTAATCCTTATAGTACCAGTGATGCAGATCAACGGTTGCAATCAGAATATAAAATGCACAGTTTACAATCAGCAGAGAGTTTACAAACCATTTTGGAATTTCAATGTTCCGCCAGCGGAGAATAAACATCAGAGCACAGTAATTGGCAAAACATTTTCCGAGATATTCGAGTTTTCCTATGGTAAGAAGTGTTTCTCTGGAGCCACCCACAATATAAATGCTTTTTGCAACCAGTGTGACGAGACAGCATGCAATTGTCAGAAGCAGTTCACTCTTATAAGTAGTGTCTTCTTTCTGGGCAACAATCACAAGCAGGACAAATGTTATAAAAACACCAAATAGGTGCAGGGAAAGCCATCCTGTCGCAAATATCATAATGGGGATCTCCTTTATCTGAAAGTAAGGTAATACAATAATACTAATTTTATTATAAATTTTCCGGAGCGATTGTCAACGCAATTTAAAGATAATACTTGACGTACAGTTTTGGTTCATATACTGTAAAATTAAAAATGAGGGAGGCTGATAATATGGAACATATTACAAGAGAACATGCATACGAATTACTGAAAAAATATAACAAAGATCCGTTTCACATCCAGCATGCATTTACCGTGGAGGCGGTTATGAAATGGTACGCAAAAGAACTTGGATACGGCGAGGATGCGGAATACTGGGGCATTGTAGGACTGCTTCACGATATTGATTTTGAACTTTATCCGCAGGAACACTGCATCAAGGCACCGGAACTTTTACGGGAAGGCGGTGTCGGAGAGGACATCATTCACGGTGTGGTATCACATGGTTACGGAATTACCGTTGATATAGCACCGGAACATGAGATGGAAAAAGTATTGTTTGCGGCAGATGAGCTGACCGGACTGATCTGGGCAGCAGCACTCATGCGTCCGTCCAAAAGCACCAAAGACATGGAATTAAAATCTTTAAAGAAAAAGTATAAGAGCAAGGGATTTGCTGCAGGATGTTCGAGGGAAGTTATTGAGCGTGGTGCACAGCAGCTTGGATGGGAACTCGAAAAACTGCTTACCATGACGCTGGAAGCTATGAAAGCAACGGAGGATGAAATCCGGGTGGAGATGGAGCGCGAAGAAAAATAACGTTATGACAGAGGTTTTTACGAAAGAGGGAAAATTATGCAATACGATAAGCTGCAGTTGGGATGTCTGCTGATTGTACTTTATGTGGCTTTTATTTATGTAAGGGAAAGATATGCATATAAAGTAAAGAAAAAAGAGCCGGTGTTTGCATGGCTTCTAGTTATGGGAATACTGGAAATCACTTTTGATGGTGCCACCGCATACACTGTTAACCATCTGGATAGGGTGCCGGCTGTGGTGAATATGGTGCTGCATATGTGTTTCCTGTGCAGTCTGGATATTATGATGTTTCTCATGTTTTTGTATCTTCTGGATATTACAAGAGGAATTCCAAAAAACAGGGGAAAAAGGATATTACTGATGGCTCCATTGGTGATCAATCTTGCCATTGTTATTATTTTTATGCCGCAGCTTTCTTATCTGCACGGGGATATTACAAACTATTCCATGGGAATTTCTGCATATACCTGTTTTATTATGGTGGCGGTATATATTCTTGCTGCGATTGTAATTTTATTTACAAGCTGGCATCAGCTTGGACATCATAAACTGATTACGGTATCGACCTATGTATTTGCATCCATTGCTGTGACCTGTTATCAGATGCTTCATCCGCAGGCACTGATTTCATGTATTGTGCCGACACTGGTAATTGTGGGAACCTATCTGAACATGGAGAATCCGGTGTTTACAAAGTTGCAGGATTACAATAATGAGATGGTTATGGGATTTGCAACGCTGGTGGAAAACCGGGATGACAATACAGGTGGCCATATTAAGCGGACCACCGCGTATGTCCGTATGCTGGCAGAAGAACTCCGTGCACGTGGATTGTACAAAAAGCAGCTTACGAAAGACTATATTGAAAATCTTGTCATGGCTGCACCTATGCATGATGTCGGGAAGATTGCCATACCGGATGCCATCCTGCAGAAACCGGGAAAACTCACCGACGAAGAATTTGCTGTTATGAAAACCCATGCGGCGCGGGGCGGAAAAATTATCCGGGAAACGTTCGGGCATCTGGGGGATGATGAGTATGAGAAAATGGCGTATGAAGTGGCAAGACATCATCATGAAAAGTGGAATGGAAGAGGTTATCCGGATGGACTTTCGCAGAAGGAAATTCCATTATCTGCGAGAATTATGGCAGTAGCGGATGTGTTTGATGCGGTATCGGCAAAGAGGTGTTACCGTGATGCGCTTCCGCTCGAAGAGTGTTTCCGTATTATAGAAAACGGAAGCGGACAGGATTTTGATCCGGTGATTGCAGGGGTGTTTCTTGACATGAAAGAAAAAATCAGAGAGGTGTACAGAACGAATGAAGACCGTAATCATTAATGGGCAGAACCACAAGGGTTCCACCTATCATATCGGAAAACTGCTGGCAGACAAAATCGGTGGGGAAGTGACAGAATTTTTTCTTCCGCGGGATTTCTCCGACTACTGTATCGGCTGTGCGCAGTGTTTCAGCGTGGCAGCAGATAAGTGTCCGCATTTTGAAAAACAACAGCCCATTTTAAAGGCAATGGATGAGGCAGATCTGATCATCCTGACCAGTCCGGTCTATGTGTATCATGTGACCGCTCCGATGAAAAATTTCCTGGATCATCAGGGGCACCGCTGGATGGTACACCGCCCGAAACCGGAGATGTTCCACAAGCAGGCGGTGTGTATTTCCACCGCCGCCGGAGCAGGTATGAAAAGCACCAACAAAGATATGCAGGACAGTCTGTTTTTCTGGGGCGTGCCAAAAGTTTATAAAATCGGAATTGCCGTGCGTTCCGTAAACTGGGATACCATTTCCCCGAAGATCCGTCAGAAAATTGATCAGGCAGTAGACAAAACTGCCGCAAAGATCTTAAAAAACAACGGTAAAGTGAAACCGGGAATCAAAACAAAAGGATTCTTTTCAGTGATGCGCATGCTGCAGAGCAAAGGCGGTCTTTCAAAGCCGGATGCCGAGTACTGGAAAGCGATGGGCTGGACGGGCAATAAACGGCCGTGGAAGTAATGTTGGCTCTGCTCGTTTTTGGTGTAGATAAAGAGGGAGAGGTTATGATCGAAGGAAAAACTATATCAAAAGATTTTGTATCCCGGAAGATATTTTTGCTTTTGGTAATCGCCGTCATACTGCTTTTGGTGGGAATTCATTTTCGGACAAAATCGTCTTCGGACATTTCTGTGAGGGATGCACAGAAACAGATAGAAGAGAATCTGAGGGCGGCAGGAGTTTCAGAATATGAAAAAATAGATCTGCAGGCATATGAAAAACAGGCGGGAGTGGATCTCTCGAAGTATGTTTCCTATCGCTTTTTTTATACCAGCGATGATTTAAAGATTGAGGCGTTTCTCAGCGCTCCGATAGATTTGCTTGGGAAAAAGAAGTCACCGTGTCTGATTTATAATCACGGAGGCAACCGGTCATACGGGGCATTAAAAAATGTGGAAACGACATATTATGCCTATCAGTTTCATACGATCTGTGTGGCATCCAATTATCGTGGCTGTGGAAAAAGTGAGGGAACCGATGCTTTTGGCGGGGATGATGTCCACGATGTGCTCCATCTCCTGGATTTGTGCGAAAAACTGGATTCTGTTGATACAAAGAATATCAATATGCTTGGAGTTTCCCGTGGGGGAATGATGACCTATGAAACATTGCGCGAAGACCGGCGCATCCACAAAGCGGTTGTTGTTGCCGGAGTTGCGGATTGTACCATGAACTACGAAGAACGCGAAGATATGAGATCGCTACTTACAGAGCTGATCGGGGGTACACCGGAACAATTGCCGGAGGAATACAGCAGGCGTTCCGCGGTTGAATGGGCAGATGAGATCAATACACCGCTTTTGATTTTCCATACGACAGGAGATGATAAGGTGTCGATCAAACAGGCGGATAAGCTGGTAAAACAGTTAAAGAAATATCAGAAAGATTATGAGTATGTAACGTTTGAATCCAATATTCATGGGGATCTGCGAAAAACGGATGTGGAAAAAATCCGGAAATGGCTGCAGACGTAGGTACTTTATAATTTCTTAGCCTTTTGGTATATAGCAATGTCATTTAATTTGCTGGTTAACTGCGGGGTCTGGCGCCTTTGGGGTTTGGCAAGTGGGACGGATTTGCGGGGATTGTTCTAAATATAAGTTTTTTCAATGCGACGGAAGAAGAGGTACATTCTCTTTCTACAGAAAAATTTGCAAATCAGCTCTGGCGTTTGTTTCAGGTACGTAGAGTAAAATTTTTCGGTTTACACAATTCACTGTGGGTTGTGAGTGCCAGAGCAAGTTGCAAATTTGTTCTTCCGAAAGAAATGTCCCCCTTCTTCCTGTGGATTGGAAAACTATAAGTAAAAGAATGATGCCCGCAAATCCTGTCTGTGGAACAAATATAAAGGCACCAGAACTTGCAGTTAAAGGGACGCCTTAAAAGCAGCTACGAATCCCATGAACTGGAATAAACATAAAAATACCCTGTTAAATCACTTGATGATAAGGCCGGGTATCTATAGATGAAAAATTAAAGTTTTAGGTGACGGTTTTTCGAAATTTTAATGCTTGAAATCAGGAAATGTCACCTATATAGTAAAAATTGCTTCTCCAGATACCGCATTTTTCAATAAAGCGGTATCTGGAGAAGCAATTTTTGATCTATAGAGACTTTCCGGTATCTGAATGTTAAATTTTCAATGTATAGGTACCGCAATGGTATCTTTTACATGAATTTTATTGGAATAGATACCACGATGACATCTTTCCTATGAATTTTAATTATATAGAACCCATCCTTTATTTATAAGTTTATAATGCCCGATCATATAAAGGCTTCAATAGAACTATTGTTTCACAAAACACCAGCAATGAAATTTCCACCTATTAGCATGTCAGGATTCCAAAGTATTTATCACTTTACCGTAAACGCTCATTGCACGCATTTCCTTCCGGGAGCGCCTTTAACTGCAGGTTCTGGCACCTTTATATTTGTCGCATAGACAGGATTTGCGGGCATTATTCTTTTACTTATAGTTTTCCAATCCACAGGAAGAAGGGGTGACATTTCTTTCGGAAGAACAAATTTACAACTGCGCCGTAGTTCCATCATGTAGCGCTAATAGCATTAAAGTAAAATTTTTGTCAAACTGACCTGAAATCAATATCGGCGCTAACTTATAAATTTTTCTGTAGAAAGAGAATGTCCCCCCTTCTTACGTCGCATAGAAAAAACTTGTATTTAAAACAGCTTCTTGCAAATCCGCACCTTTGATTTCCACAAAAGGCGCCCGGACTACGCAGTCAAACCTAATTCTAAAAAGGGTACAGTGAGGGTACAGTAATCACAAAACAGGCAATTTTAGAAATTTTAAAAACCCGTAAATCCTTTAAAATCAGGACTTAATAAAATTTTTAGAAATTTTATTAGCACTCATACTTGACGAGTGCTAATAACGTGCTATAATAGGGGCATAAACAAAGAACAAAACGTTTACAGGAGGAAATGACTTATGTACGATTTATTTGATACATTTTTTAACCCGTGGTATGACGATAGTGAATATAACAAGAAAGCCCCGAAGCAGCAGGCACCGCAGAACACACAGAATCTGATGAAGACAGATATCAGAGAACTGGCAGACGGATATGAGCTGCAGATGGAGCTGCCGGGTTATAAGAAAGAAGAAGTGCAGGCAGCATTGCACAAAGGATATCTGACGATCAGTGCAACCAAGAGTGCAGAAGAGACCGTGGAAGGTAAGTATCTGCGCCGCGAGCGTTACACCGGAAGCTGCCAGAGATCATTCTATGTGGGCGAGTATCTCCGTCAGGAAGATATCCAGGCAAGTTTCCAGAATGGTATTCTTACCCTGTTTGTTCCAAAGGAAGATAAGACAAAGACAGAAGAAAAGAAATATATTACCATTGCGTAATCCTTTATAAATATCCCCTGATTTTTGAGCCGTCGCAGGTATTTGCCTGCGGCGGCTTTTTTGCGTCACAATTCTTTTTTCCGAAGAAACAAAACTTTATATATACAGGTATAGAGGCAAGTGGCAATGATTGATGTTGCTTAATGATGAAAAAGGCAATATAATAAATGGATTGAGATGAAATGACACAGAAAAAAGAGAGAATTTTATGTTTACAAACGATACGGTTTTTTATAAAAAACTCTGGAGTCTTATGCTTCCGATGATGCTGCAGAACCTGATGCTGGCACTGGTTGCCGTGGCAGATGCGTTTATGCTCGGAGGGCTGGACCAGAATTATATGTCGGCAGTTTCGCTTGCCACCCAGATCCAGTTTATCCAGAATATGCTTCTTTCTGCTGCAACCGGAGGACTGGCGATTCTCGGCGCACAGTACTGGGGCAGGGGAAATATTAAGACACTGGATGATATTTTCTGTATGGCACTGCGGATGTGCGGCCTGGTGTCCATTCTGTTTTTTGTGGCATGTGTCTGGTTTCCACAGTACCTGATGCTGTTTTTTACGGATGAACCGGTATTGATCGGTTATGGCGTGCAGTATCTGCGGATTGCCGGATTTTCTTATCTGCTTACAGGAATTTCCCAATGCTATCTGGTGGTTATGAAAATCAGCGAGCACGCATTGACAACGGCACTGATCAGCTCTGCTACGGTAGGCATCAATATTGCATTGAATGCCATTTTGATCTACGGAAAACTGGGCATTATTTCGATGGGTGTCCGGGGTGCAGCGACCGCGACATTAAGCGCAAGAGTGATAGAGCTGGTCTGTTGCGTCCTGATTTCCAGCCGTCCGGGCTATATTCGTCCGTATCTGACCCGGTTGTTTCAACGAAACCGGGAACTGGCACGGGATTTTCGGAAATGTGCAATGCCGATTCTCGGTGCGTCCCTGTTCTGGGGAGTCGGATTTACTTCGTATTCTTCTTTTATGGGACATCTGGGGGTGGATGCGGCAGCAGCCAATTCTGTGGCGGCGGTTGTTCGTGACATTATCTGCTGCCTGAGTGCCGGAATTTCCGGTGCGGCGGGAATTATGGTCGGAAACGAGCTTGGTGCCGGCAATCTGGAACGGGGAAAATTATACGGTACACGGATGATGAAGATTTCCTTTGTGTGTGGATTTGTCATGACGATTCTCATGGGGATTTCAGCGCCGTTTATTTTGCATTTTGTCAAACTGACACCGCAGGCTGCCGTATATTTAAAGGGCATGTTTGTTGTGCTCTGCGTTTATATGATTGGCCGCTCGGTCAATGAAATTACCATCAATGGAGTGTTTGGCTCCGGCGGTGATACAATGTTTGATGTGTACAGCCTTGCCGTGACGATGTGGGGGATTGCGATTCCGCTTGCTGCGCTTGGAACCTACAGATTTCATTGGCCGGTGATTGTCGTATATGCGTGTACCTGCATTGATGAGATCGGAAAAATTCCGTGGACGCTCTATCATTTTCGGAAATATAAGTGGGTGAAAGATCTGACACATACAGGGATGGATAAGAAAGAACAGAAATAGTAAAATGTTGACAGGCATACTTATCAAGGCTAAACTTTATATAAAGAGATTTTGAGGGGATTGAAATGAATGATTATGCAATTTTAAAAAGCGATGGCGAATATACAATATTTGAATTTCAAAATAATGTAATTCGTTTTGCGACATCTTCACGTTTGGAAAAATATACAAAAGTTATTGAATGGGATCATGGCTATCTTGTAGTTATAGCAAAGTATAAAAATTTAAATGAGATAGAGGAATACATTGATCTCGTACCAATACTTGAAAAATTATATTATGATGTAGAAGAATTTTTAAGACCAATTAAGGGGGTAAAGATTGATTATGCAGCTTAATATTAAGGATATTGCCGATAAAGCAGATATGATAATTAATGGCTATGCATTTACAAAAGAGGGAGAATATATTCGTGTTTTGAATCTTAATTGTTTGAACCATGCTGCAGTTATATATAAAGATAAAGTAGTCGAAACCAATATGGATGACATCGAAAAACAGATTGTTATAGATTATTACGAACACAATAAGCAGTTTATGGAGGGATAAAATGCCAAAGTATTATGAATTTAAAGTATGTGGATACTATTTATATTATACTGCAAGTTGTGTGATTGAGGCAATGCATGTACATGCAAGTGACAGAAAACTGACGGAATCAGGATCTGCTAAGTTTTTTGTGATGAGTAACGGTGAGACAACGGTGGAGAAACAGGGCCAGTTAAATGATCGTGAAGTTAGAAAAATAAGAGAATTTATAAAACAGCATTATAAAGAAATGTATTTAAAATGGCAGGAGCTGGCCGATACAGGATATTATGGTGAATAAGAAATGTTGGAAGATAAAAGGAAAAAAGCAAGGATTAAGCAACACATCGTTCCTGTCGAAAACGAAAACAGTTTTACGACAGGTAACGACGACACATAAAAAAGATTTATAAAAAATCAGCTGGTCGTATCCCTGCGGATCAGCACAGGTGTAATCTGTTTATGGACCGGTTCCGAAAGAGGAACCGGTCTTCTTTTTTTGCGTTCTTCCATCTGCTGCACCAGAAGTTCCATTGCGGTTTTGGCAATCAGGTCGATCTGCTGTCCGACCGTTGTGATAGGCAGGATTGCCTCGTTTGCAATCGGGGAATTGTCAAATCCGATCAGTTCATAGCTGTCAGGAAAGCACCCGTATTTCTGGAAAATCAGATTTAAAAACATATTTGCATAGGTGTCATTGGCAAGGAAAATACCTTTCTTTTTGTCCGGGTATTTCTTGTCGATTTCGGAGAAAATGCGTTTCATCTGCGCAAAAATATCCTGATAAGAATCCCCTGTTACGTTCAGATTCAGTTCATAGGGAACATTATAGTCCCGACAGGTATCTTCAAAGGCACGGATACGGTCATAGGCAGGGATGGACTTTGGGACATCTACATTAATGTGAATCAGTACATCGCATTTGTCCCGGATCAGAAGCGTTGTCGCCTGGAGCGCACCCATATAGTTATCCGTGGTTACGCCGCAGATATGTTCGGCTTCACGCTCAATGGCAATCACCGGGATCTGGTAAGAAGCCAGTTTTTCGGAAGGAAGTGTGTGACTTAACACAATCAGTCCTTCAATCTGGTATGCCATCAGTTCGTCAATGTACTGTTCCTCCTCGGAAGGGCCGTTATCACTGACAAATACAAGAAATTTATAATGATAATCGCGGTAGCTGGAAAGAATCTGTGTAAGCATTTCAGAATAATAGTGCAGATAAAGGTTCGGAACAATGATTCCGATGAATTCACTTTTCCCGTTGGCAAGCACTTTCGCAAGTTTGTTCTTTTTGTAGCCCAACGCGTCAAGTGCCTGTGAAATTTTTTCCTGATTTTCAAGCGTCAGGGAATCCGGATGGTTGAAATATCTGGAAATGGTTGTCTTTGAAAAATTGGTGTATTCTGCAATGTCTGCAAATGTTACCTGTTTCTTTCCCATCTGAAGGTAGTCTCCTTTATGTGTTCTATACCCTAGTATAACAAGTGGAAAGAAAAATAGCAAATAAAAAATAACTGGTTACGTAATCGGTTACTTTAATAAATAAAAGTGTTGACACACGGAAAACTTTGTAGTACTATCAAAACATAAAGTAACCGGTTACTTTACCGGTTATGCAAGAGCAGAATGAGTAATACGATGAAAAGGGAGGAACAATCGCATGAAAAAACTGGCAAAACAAGTCGGCTCTGCGAAAAAACAAACCATGGGGAGTAAGCTGTCCTATGTAAAGAAAAACTGGCAGCTGTATGTTTTTTTCCTGATGCCGGCCCTGTTACTTACAATCATTTTCAAGTATCTTCCGATGGGAGGACTCCTGATTGCATTTGAAGATTACAATGTCATCAAAGGTGTTTTGGGAAGCCCGTGGGTAGGACTGGAATACTTCCGGAGATTTTTATCTTCACCGGATTTTATGAACTATCTGTTAAACACATTAAAACTGAGTGTTTATGGATTGCTGTGGAGTTTCCCGGTACCAATTATCCTGGCACTTTTGCTGAACCGTATCCGCAAGGCGGGGATTAAGAAAAAAATTCAGCTGCTGATTTACGCACCGAATTTTATTTCCGTCATCGTGCTCTGTGGTATGGTGCGTATGTTTTTATCTCCGGTAGGACCGTTAAACCGTCTGCTGGGAACGAACACAAACTGGATGACCATGCCGTCAGCATTCCGTACCATTTATATCGCAAGCGGAATCTGGCAGGGAGCAGGCTGGGCATCCATCATGTATACTGCGGCATTATCCAATGCAAGTAAGGAACTGGAAGAGGCAGCCATTGTGGACGGTGCAAATCTTTTGCAGCAGATCTGGTATGTGGAACTTCCGGCAATTAAAGATATTATCGTGATCCAGTTTATTTTACAGGCCGGAAACATTATGAGCATCGGTTTTGAGAAGGCCTATGCATTACAGACAGATATGAACTTACCGGCTTCCGAAATTTTATCAACCTATGTATACCGGATTGGTCTTTTGAATGGCGATTACGGTTATTCTACGGCAGTGGGACTGTTTAATTCGGTGATCAATGTTATTTTACTTATTTTTGTGAACTGGGTGGTAAAGAAATTAAACGATGGAGAAGGATTATAGGAGGAACGTGAAATGGAAACAGTTAGAAAAATGAAATATTCACGGACAGACCGGCTGGTGCTTGGAATCGGGTATGCCATTCTTGGTTTGTTTGTTGTTTCAATTGTTGTTCCGCTGGTTTATGTGGTTCTGGCATCTTTTATGGACCCGACGGTATTAAACAATCAGGGATTAAGTTTTCATATCAAAGACTGGACACTGGATGCATACCGGCGTGTGCTGGAAAACGGAATGATCTGGCGCGGATTTTTAAATTCGTTTTTGTATTCACTTGCATTTGCAGCGATTTCGGTGTTTGTTACACTGTTAGCAGCGTATCCGATGTCGAAAAAAGAATTTGTCGGAAGAAAATTTTTTAACGTGATTTTTCTGATCACCATGTTCTTTGGCGGTGGAATGATCCCGACCTTTATTCTGATCAATCAGCTTCATATGGTAAATACCGTGTGGGCAATTCTCATTCCGGGAGCGTTTAATGTCTGGAATATGATTCTGGCAAGAACGTACTATCAGTCCATTCCGAAAGAACTGCGGGAAGCATCCGCGATTGACGGGGCAAATGAGATCCAGCATTTCTTCCAGATTATGATGCCGGTGTGCAAACCGATCATCGCGGTGCTGGCGCTGTGGTCGTTTGTCGGTATGTGGAACAGTTATTTTGATGCGATGATTTACTTAAATGATGCGAACTTACAGCCGTTACAGCTGGTTCTGCGTTCCATTCTGGTACAGAATACACCGCAGCCGGGCATGATTGCGGATATTCAGAGTACCGCAGAGATGGCAAAAGTTGCCGAGCAGTTAAAATACGCAACAATTGTAGTATCAAGTTTACCATTGCTTGTCATGTATCCATTTTTCCAGAAATACTTTGACAAAGGTGTTATGGTTGGATCGGTAAAGGGTTAAGCAGAAAGGACGGGTACAGATATGTGGAAAAGTAGAATTAAAAAATGCCTGGCGCTGGGACTTGCATTTGCTATGCTGACCGGTGTGGCAGGATGTGGAAAAGAGCAGCATCTGGAGGCAGAGATCAATCCGGATACACCGGTTTCAGAAGTGCAGTTTCCACTGAAAGAACAGGCGGAATTATCATTTATCACAAGCGCTCCGGCAACCTCCACGCAGAATCCGAACGAGCGTATTATTTTTAAGAGACTCGAAAAACAGACGAATGTACATATTGACTGGACCTGTTTTGTGGCAGACCAGTTTTCCGATAAAAAGAATCTGGCACTGGCACAGTTTGGAAATCTTCCGGATGGTTTGTTTAATGCAGGAATGAGCGATTATGATCTGCTGCGTTATGCAAAGCAGGGAATCATTATTCCGCTGGAAAATCTGATTGACAAATATATGCCAAACCTTCAGGCGGTCTTTGAAAAATACCCGGAATACCGGACGATGTGTACCGCACCGGACGGACATATTTATTCGTTTCCGTGGATTGAGCAGCTTGGTTCCGGAAAAGAAGCCATTCAGGCAATCGGGGATATTCCTTATATCAATAAAAAGTGGCTGGATTATCTGGGACTGGATATTCCAACGACAACCGATGAACTGGAACAGGTGCTGATTGCGTTCCGGGATCATGCGGATGATCTGAGAAAACAGTTTGATATCGAGGGAGATGTGATTCCGATGTCATTTATCATCAACAATGGCGATCAGGACCCGGCGATTCTCATCAACGGATTTGGCGAAGGATATGGGGATACCGGAGATCATTTTGCCGTAAAAGATGACGGAACCGTGATTTATACGACCGTGCAGGAAGGGTATAAAGAAGGCATCAAATGGCTGCATAAGCTGGTAACAGAGGATCTTGTAGATCCGGAGGCATTTACGCAGGAGTGGTCAACCTATGTGGCAAAAGGAAAAAATCACCGTTACGGTCTCTGCTTTACCTGGGATATTGCAAATATTGACAACAATACCGATTATGTGATGCTTCCGGCACTGACCGGCCCGGAGGGAGTCAGAAATATCACAAGACAGAATAATAGTGAAACAAGTGGTTTTGATAGAGGTCGCTGCGTGCTTACTTCCAGCTGCCGGAACACGGCACTGGCAGCCGCATGGATTGATCAGATGTATGCACCGCTTCAGTCCCCGCAGAACAACTGGGGCAGTTACGGGGAAAAAGACTCGTTTAATATTTTTGAACTGTCCACAAATAAAGATGGTGGTGATATGTTGAAGCATCTGGATCTGGGCGACCAGTCACCGGTAGAGGTACGTGAGGCACAGTCTGTCAACGGTCCGCTTGCAGTTCTCAATGAATATTATGATGTGTATGTCACACAGCCGGCGGATGCCAAATGGCGTCTGGACAATATGCATAAAACATATCTGAAGGATATGAAAAGCAAATATGTATATCCGAACGTGTTTATGAGTATTGACGATACCAATAAAGTATCCCAGTATGATACCGATATTAAAAAATATGCGGAACAGAAAAAAGCGGACTGGATTTTAAACGGTGGAATCGACAAAGAGTGGGATTCCTATTTAAAGAAAATGGAGAAATACGGGCTTTCCGATTATCTGGCAATCAAACAGAAATATTTCGACCAGTATCAGGAATCATTGAAAGAAGAGAAATAAACAGGAGAATTTGTATGAGTGAGATGTTAGAAAAAGCAAGAGCATATGAAGCAGAAAAAGTTGCACAGACGGATAAAAATACCAGACCGCTGTTTCATATTTCGGCACCTGCCGGATGGATCAATGATCCGAACGGATTTTCCGTTTACAATGGAAAAATCCATCTGTTTTACCAGTATTATCCGTATGCAAGAGAGTGGGGTCCGATGCACTGGGGCCACAGTGTGACAACGGATATGATCCGCTGGGAACAGCTTCCGGCAGCGCTTGCACCGGATCAGGACTATGACCGGATCGGGTGTTTTTCTGGAAGCGCCATAGAAGCGGATAACAAACATGTGCTGGTCTATACCGGTGTCACAAAGGTTACATTGTCGGACGGTACGGAAGAGGAACGGCAGAATCAGTGCATCGCATTCGGGGATGGCAGGGATTATGTAAAGTATGAAAACAACCCGGTTGTGACCGGGGAGATGCTGCCGGAAAACTGCAGCCGGATTGATTTCCGTGACCCGAAAATCTGGAAGGAAGAGGACACGTATTATCTGATTGTCGGAAGCAAAGACCAGCGGCAGATCGGACAGGTTGTGCTTTGTTCCAGCAAAAATCTAAAAGAATGGAAATTTGAAACTGTTCTTGCAGCAAACAGCACTGGAAAAGTCGGAACGATGTGGGAATGTCCGGACTTTTTCCCACTGGGAGATAAGCACGTACTGATCTGTTCCCCGCAGAATATGAAAGCGGAAAAATATGAATTCCACAACGGACACAATTCGGTCTATTTTCTGGGAGATTACGATACAGACAGGCATACCTTTGAAAAAGAGGAACCGCGTGCATTGGATTATGGAATGGATTTTTATGCACCGCAGACCACCTGCCTTCCGGACGGACGGCGCGTGATGATCGCATGGATGAAGTCATGGGATGCCTGTGTGGTGCCGGATACACAGGACTGGCAGGGCATGATGACCCTTCCGCGGGAACTGGAAGTAAAAGACGGACAGATCTGGCAGCAGCCGGTGCGGGAGCTTGCGCAGTATCATAAGAATCCGTGTCATTATGAGCATGCAGAGATTGATGGTGAGACAGCGCTTTCCAGCATTTGTGGACGGACAATTGACCTGACGGTTGCAATGAAAGATCAGGATTTTAACGTTTTTTCCATGCAGCTTGCCGCAGATGAGGAATATGAGACAGGTTTTACTTATCATAAGGGAACAGGAATATTGGAGATTGACCGCACATACTGTGGTGTGACAAAAGATGTGGTCTGCGTGCGCAAGATTAAAATTGCAGATCCAAAAGGCCTGAAAAAAATGCGGTTTATTCTGGACCGTCAGTCCATTGAACTTTTTATCAATGACGGGCAGCAGGTGGCAACAACGGCGATCTGTACACCTTTGGAGGCGGAGGGTATCCGGTTTTTCAGTGATAAAAAGGTGCATATCGCGGTCGAAAAGTATGATATTGTATTATAAAAAATAACAGGAGGAAGAGAACATGGACGTAGTGGCTTTGGGGGAACTGCTCATTGATTTTACCGAAAACGGAGTCAGCGGGCAGGGCAATCCGCTGTTTGAGGCAAATCCGGGAGGCGCACCGTGCAATGTGCTGGCAATGCTGTCGCGTTTGGGACACAGGACGGCTTTTATCGGAAAAGTGGGAAACGATTTTTTCGGAAAGCAGCTGGAAGATGCGATCACGGAAGTCGGTATTGATGCAACCGGACTTTTAAAGGATGACAAGGTGCACACGACGCTGGCGCTGGTACATACGTATCCGGATGGAGACAGGGATTTTTCCTTTTACCGCAATCCGGGTGCGGATATGATGCTGACGGAAGAAGAACTGCCTGAGAAAATAATCCGCGGAGCAAAACTCTTTCATTTTGGAACCCTGTCCATGACGCATCCGGGTGTCCGCGCAGCAACGCAAAAAGCGATTGCGATCGCAAAAGAAGCTGGAGCGCTCATTTCCTTTGATCCGAATATCCGCAAACCGCTCTGGGACTCCATGGAGGAAGCAAAGGAACAGGTGTTATATGGTCTGGGACAGTGTGATATTTTAAAGATATCGGATAATGAGATTCAGTGGCTGACGGGTGAAGAAGACTATACGGATGGAGTCCGCTGGATTCGGGAGCGCTATCCGGTTCCACTCATACTGGTTTCCATGGGAAAAGAGGGAAGTCGGGCATATTATAAAGATCAGATTGTGGAGGCAGAGCCGTTTCTTCAGCCGGATACGATTGAAACGACCGGCGCGGGAGATACGTTCTGCGCATGTGTCCTGCACTATGTGTTGGAGCATGGGCTGGAGAAACTGGAAGAGAAAGATTTGAAAGAGATGCTTCGTTTTGCCAATGCGGCAGCTTCTTTGATTACGACGCGCAAAGGCGCGCTCCGTGTGATGCCGGAGAGGGAAGAAATTGATTGGATACTTGACAAATAAAAATTCCATGCTAAAATGAAAACAATTTCCAAATTGGAAGGAGTAGTTCATATGGAACGTAAGGGAACATACAAGACAAAACAAATGACCGAACTACTTGCCTATTTGAAATCCAGACAGGGGAGCCATGTGACGGTAAACGACATTTGTTCATATTTTACCAGGCAGGGCATTCCCGTAGGAACTACGACCATCTACCGGCGGTTGGAACGCATGGTGGAACAGGGCGAGGTTGCCAAGTATGTTGTGGACGGAACCAGCAGTGCCTGTTTTGAGTATGTTGGTACAAAGGAGCAGACGGCAGCTGCCTGCTATCACTGCAAATGTGAAAAATGTGGAAAACTGATTCATCTGCAGTGTCATGAGGTGGAAGAACTCCGGCAGCATATGATGGAACATCATGGATTTGAAATGAATTCCAGACGCACGGTATTTTACGGAATCTGCAGTGCGTGCAGGGAAAAGGAACGCTGATTTTGGCAGAAGGGAGAAAGACGATGACAACGACGAAAAAAAGAACCATCGCACTGGCGATCTGTCTGTTATTTTTCGGGATTACCGTTTTCTCCCTTTTTTATATTGCAAAAGAAGCGGATCATGAATGTACGGGAGAGGATTGTCCGGTCTGTGCCTGTATCCATCAGGCACAGCAGACGCTGAAAAACATCGGAACAGGTATTGCGATTGCGGTCGCCGCGGTTCCGGTGTTGTTTGTCGTGCGATGTCTGTCAATCCCGGCACTGATATTGCCGTATACCTGTCTGGTTCAGCAAAAGGTAAGATTAGACTGTTGAATAAATCATCCATAGAAAGAAAAAGCGGAACACTGGTAAGTGTTGCGTGTTATTTTAGTATCATTTTTTATTTTATATGGAGGATTTATTCATGAAAAAATACATATCTGTTTTATTGGCACTTGTAATGACAGTGCTTTGTTTTACTGCCTGTGGCAGCAAGTCTGCGGAAAAATCAACCGCCGAAAAATCACAGAAAACAACAACGGAAGCTTCTTCCGGTGAAAAATTAAAAATTGTAACAACCATTTTCCCGGAGTATGACTGGGTAAAACAGATTCTTGGGGAAGAAAGCAGCAATGCAGAACTGACCATGCTTTTGGATGACGGTGTGGATCTGCACAGTTATCAGCCAACCGCGGAAGATATTACAAAAATTTCCGATTGTGACCTCTTTATTTATGTGGGAGGGGAATCGGATGCATGGGTAGATGATGCGCTCAAGGAAGCGGTAAATAAAAATATGAAGGTCATTAATCTGCTGGATGTGCTTGGAAACACTGTAAAAGAGGAAGAAGTTGTGGAAGGCATGGAAGCGGAAGAAGAGGAAGAAGAGAGTGAAGGCGCAGAAGAAGAGCCGGAATATGATGAGCATGTATGGCTTTCTTTAAAGAATGCGCAGGTGCTCTGCAAGGAGATCGGAAAAGATCTGGAAGAACTTGACAAGGCACATGCAGATGTTTATCAGAAAAATACAGATGCATATGTAGAAGCACTGGCAGCCCTGGATAAAAAATATCAGGAGACGGTTGATGCAGCGAACCAGAAGACACTGCTGTTCGGAGACCGCTTTCCGTTCCGATATATGGTTGATGATTATGGACTTACCTATTATGCGGCATTTGTAGGATGTTCCGCAGAAACGGAGGCAAGTTTTAAAACAATTTCTTTCCTGGCAAAAAAAGTAGATGAACTGGGACTGCACCATGTTATGACCATTGAAAAATCAGATCAGAAAATTGCAAAGACGATCATTCAGAATACAAAAGAAAAAAATCAGCAGATTCTGACACTGGATTCCATGCAGTCGACAACATCCCAGGATGTTGAAAACGGAACTACCTATCTGTCTGTTATGGCAGACAATCTGAATGTGCTCAAAGAAGCATTGCAGTAGGAGGAAACTATGGCGCTCATTACCTGTAAGGAGTTATCCATCGGATATGATGGAAAAGCGATTTTACAGAACATTAATTTTTCCGTGGCACCGGGGGATTATCTGTGTATCGTAGGAGAAAACGGTTCGGGAAAATCAACGCTGATGCGCACAATTTTAGGCCTGCAGCAACCGGTTTCCGGGGAGATCCGGTTTGGAGACGGGCTTGGAAAAAAAGAAATCGGTTATTTGCCGCAACAGACACAGGTACAGAAAGATTTTCCGGCATCCGTAAGAGAGATCGTTCTCTCCGGATGTCAGAACCGATGCGGTCTGCGGCCTTTTTACCGGAAAGAAGAAAAGGAGCATGCCCGTAAAACAATGGAAAAACTGGGAATTGCCCATTTATCCGGAAAATGCTACAGGGAGTTATCCGGAGGCCAGCAGCAACGCGTCCTGCTGGCGCGGGCGTTATGTGCGACCAAAAAGATCCTGCTTCTGGATGAACCGGTTTCCGGACTGGACCCGAAAGCAACCGAAGAGATGTATACGATTGTAAGAAATCTGAACCGGAAGGAAGGTGTTGCCGTACTTATGATTTCGCATGATATCCAGGCGGCAGCGGCAGATGCCACACATATTCTGCGGATTGGGAAAACGGCAAGCTATATGTCACAGGAAACATATTTAAAGAATAAAGGAGATATATAAAATGGCAAATGGATCAAGAGTAACCATCACTTTGGCATGTACAGAGTGTGGGGACAGAAATTATACGGTAACCAAAAATAAAAAACTGCATCCGGAGCGTATGGAGGTACGCAAGTATTGTCCGAGACTGCGGAAATATACACTGCACCGGGAAACGAAATAATGAGGATGGAACATGTTTCATAAAAAAGAAAAATCGGTAACGATCATTACCGGCTATCTGGGAGCCGGTAAAACAACGGTATTAAATGAAATTTTAAAATCGCAGGGAACCAGAGGAACAGCAGTGGTTGTCAATGATATGGGAAGCGTAAATATAGATGCCTCTCTGATCCGGCAAAACCAGATGATAAAAGCAGACACGCAGATGATCGAACTCACCAACGGATGCATCTGTTGTACATTGCAGGACGCTTTCATGGAACAGCTTGCGGAACTTGCAAAAGATAAAAATGTGGAAAGAATTCTTGTGGAAGCATCCGGAATCAGCGATCCGTCTGCTATTGCAGCAGGTTTTCTGGCGTATCAGGAACAATGCGGATGGAAAGACCTGTATCTGGATTCCATTGTATGTGTGGTGGATGCAGACCGGATATATACCGAATTTCTGGACGACCTCTCCAATCCGGAAGAGAACGAACAGGACCCGGATATTATCAATCTGGTGATGGATCAGATTGAATTCTGTAATATCGTATTGCTGAATAAATGTGACCTGTTAAATCCAAATGATGTACACCGGATTGAAGAGGTCATTCGCACACTGCAGAAAGATGCGCAGATGATCGAATGTATTCAGGGCAAAGTAAATCCGGACCGTATTTTTCAGGGGAAAAAATTTGATTTTGATAAAGTAATGGCATCTTCGCGGATTCAGCAGCAGCTTTCTGCCGGTGCGACCGGACATATAGACAATGAACATGGAATAAGTTCGTTTGTTTATGAAGAACGGCGTCCTCTGTACTATGATAAATTTATGAAATTTCTGGAAGAGGATTACCCGGAAACTATGATCCGTGCAAAGGGATATGTGTGGTTTTCCGATGATGATGTTCATGTACAGCTTTTTGAGCAGGCTGGAAGAAATGCATCTGTGACGATTGTCTCAAACTGGCTTGCGGCATTTCCGGAAAAGGAAAGAAAAGCGGCAATCCGGGAAAATCCGGAAATTCTGGATGACTGGGATGAAATATACGGGGACAGAATCAATCAGATTGTGTTTATCGGTAAAGAAATTGATGAGACGGCTATCCGGAAAAAGCTGAATCAGTGTATTTATACAGGACAGGACGGTGTTTGCAATGCATGAGATCACAGATAAAATAAATATGTATTTTCAGTATCCGTTTGTCTGGTATGCGCTGATCGTCGGTGTACTGATTGCACTTTGTTCTTCTCTTCTGGGGGTAACGCTGGTACTTAAACGGTTTTCCTATATTGGAGACGGACTGTCACATGTGGCATTTGGTGCCATGGCAGTAGCATCGGTACTCCGGCTGACAGACAATATGATACTGATTCTTCCGGTTACAATTGTGTGTGCGGTTCTTCTGCTTCGTACAGGGCAGAACACAAAAATCAAAGGAGATGCGGCAATCGCGATGATCTCGGTAGGGGCACTGGCATTTGGTTATCTGTTGATGAACATTTTTGCAACGGGACCGAATCTGTCAGGAGATGTGTGTACCACATTGTTTGGGTCCACTTCGATTCTGACACTGACGCATGAGCAGGTGATTTTATGCATTGTGCTCTCCATTCTGGTTGTTGGGATCTTTGTTGTTTTTTATCAAAAGATTTTCTGCGTGACATTTGATGAAACGTTTTCCAGGGCAACCGGTATGGATGTGGAATGCTATAATCTGATGATTGCTGTGATTACAGCTGTGATCATTGTGCTTGCCATGGAGCTTGTAGGTTCACTTCTGGTATCGGCACTGATTATTTTTCCGGCACTTTCCGCAATGCGTATGTTTCACAGTTTCTTCGCGGTCACAGTCTGTTCTGTGGTTGTATCCGTGTTCTGCGCCTTTGTCGGTATTTTTGTATCCATTCTCGGAGGAACACCGGTCGGTTCTACAATTGTTGCAATTGATATTCTGGTGTTTCTGATTGCATGGCTGATTGGAAGACGGAGGTAAAAGAATGAGACGGGTGACAGGCATTTTGATGGTCATTGTGTTACTGTGCAGTGGATGTGGGGCTGTAAAAGAGGAACAGGAAGCTTATAAAATGGTTTCGCAGTCCGGCGAGGACACATCCAAAGAACAGGATACACAGACGGAAACGGCCGGTGAGACAAATCTGCCGGAAGATACCGGCATATCGGATACCCAGCAGGAGAAAACCGATGTTGCAGATGGCGTGGATTATGACCTGACAGATATGGATGGAGATATGGTGTATGCCATGGTGTATCAGATGATGATAGATCCGGATACCTACACCGGAAAAACATTCCGTATCCGGGGACAGTACAGTGTGGTGTATGATAAACATACAAAACAATACTACCATTACTGTATTATAAAGGATGCACTGGCCTGCTGCGCACAGGGGCTGGAATTTGTGTGGGGCGATGGCTCCCATGTTTATCCGGATGAGTATCCGAAAGAAGAGCAGGAAATTGAGGTGAAAGGAACTTTTGAAACCTATCGGGAACCGGATGATGAAAATCTGTATTGCAGGCTTGCAGACGCAACGATGCAGATGGAAAAATAAATTTGTGAAATATAAATGGAAAACCGTTCTGCTCTGTGTGTTGTCGGTTCTGTGTATAAGTGCTTTTTTCGCAGCAAAACATGATGCGGCCTGGTACAGCGAGCCGGTTGCGGAAATTACGCAGATACAGACCCGGCAGATTGGAAGCGGACAAAGTACACGCGGGATCCCGGAAGAAATCTATGAGCAGTCCATACAGGCACGTCTGTTGAACGGCGAGGATGCCGGAAAAGTCATAGAACTGAAAAACAGGTATGGATATACACAAATGAAAAGTGAAAAATATCATAAAGGAGACCAGGTGTTTCCTGTGACATCGGATGGAGAGATTCAACACGAAATCCGAGGACGCAAAAGAGATGACCAGATTGTATTTCTGATCGGGGCAGCAGTCTTATTTCTGCTCTTTTTTATGGGAAAGCAGGGAGTCCTTACCATACTTACCATTGTGATAAATTCGGTTGTATTTGCAATTGGATTCCAGTGCTTTATGCATGGAAAGGATATTATCGGAATCTGTAATAAAATGGTTGTTGTGTTTGCGGTTGTCACATTGCTGCTGCTCAATGGATTTCATAAAAAAACATGGGCGGCGATTGCATCCACACTTTGTGTCGTTGGCCTGATTATTGTGGTGTTTGAGAGTGTTGTTCATATTACAGGAGAAATCGATTATTCTACGGTTGAATATCTGGGCAGCATCGAAACACCGGATACGGTTTTCCGTGCCGAAATTTTATTGTCGGGACTTGGGGCAATTATGGACGTTGCCATTGTGATGACATCCGGTCTGGATGAACTGATCCGGAAAAATCCATCGCTTTCGTTACGGGAATTTTTGCATTCCGGGAGAGAGATCGGATATGACATTATGGGAACCATGCTCAATGTCCTGCTTTTTGTGTTTGGAAGTTCCCTGATTCCCACATTTCTGGTGCGTATGAATAACGGAGTCAGCATGTTTACGGTGATTGAGCAGCATATTTCCTGTGAGGTTTACCGCTTCCTGATCGAAAGTATTGGAATTGTGCTGGCAATCCCGGTGTCGGTTTTTTGCTCGGTACTGTTTTTACGTGTTCAATTTTTCAGGAGATTAAGAAAATGCTGAAGATACTTCTGTTACTGTTTATTTTTTGTATCATGCTTGTGGGCGGAGAGCGTGGAGTTACTTCATTAATTGCGTGGTTCGGCAATATCATAATATGCGGCATTGCAGTCTGGCTTATGGCTGCAGGCATGTCGGTTCCGGCGGTCACAGGTGGGATGAGTATTATGATATGTCTGATCACGCTTTTTTATCAGAATGGAAATAATGAAAAAACAAGGAAGGCCTTTGGGGCAACCGCAATTACCATGCTGCTCTTTTTTGCAGTTATATATGGTATTGTCTGGAAAGGATCGCCGGAGGGGCTCAATGAAATTCAGATTATGGGGGAAGATGTTCTTTCCTATAAAATGGATCTGCATATCAATATGGCAGATGTTGCGGTCACGGTTATTTTTTTAAGTACGCTTGGAACGGTTCTGGATCTGACATTGGATGTTGCCACATCGGTATATGAACTTAAAAAACATAATCCATATATGAATAAAGAAGAATTGCTGCAGAGCGGGAGAACAATCGGAAAAGAGATTATCGGAACGACAGCTAATACGCTTTTATTTGCCTATCTGGGCGAGTCCGTGTTTTTATTTGTATATCTGAAAACACAGCACTATACATTTGAAAAAATTCTGAATTCAAAGATATTGTTTCAAAACATTGCTTCTATGCTGCTTGGAATCATTTCCTGCGTGGTGGCAATGCAGATATCCGCTGCCTTTATGGCAGAAGAAAGGGGAAAAGATTAAAATGATCAGGACATATTTCGTGAACGGAAGAAACCTTTGTTGTTTTTTATCTGGATGCAATGGAAAATGTGGACCGGTATCTTGGCAAACCGGTAACTCTGACGGGAATGATTATGAAAAAATCAAAAACTAATCTTAAAACAGCAATTGTGGGAAGGTATACGATGACATGCTGTGCACAGGATCTGTTGGTGTTTGGATTTATCTGTGATTATGACCGGGCGGATAAACTGGAACTGGATGACTGGGTAACGATTCAGGCTGTGGTTGATAAGGATTATACAGAAAAATTTGACTTATGGTATCCGGTCCTGACAGTTTTTTCATGTAAAAAATGTGAAAAACCGGAAAAGGAATTACATTACCTTGTTGTAAAAAGTTATATAAAGTTATATAATGAATTAAAAGTTATATAAAGTTATATAAAAATATATATCGGACGGAGGAAGTTGCATGAGCAATCCATTTACATTATCGTTTGGGAAAAAACCATTGCAATATATATCAAGAATAACGCAGACCAATCAGGTAATAGAAGATTTTACAGCGGAATATCCCTCGAATCAGATATTTATGATTACCGGAGTCAGAGGTTCCGGGAAAACGGTAATGATGACAAGCATCGCAGGAATATTAAAAGAAAGCGATAACTGGATTGTTGTAGAATTAAATCCAACAAGAGACTTATTGCAGAGCCTGGCGGCAAAAATTTACAGCCTGCCAGGGATGCATGAACGTTTTTTGCAGGCAAAACTGGATTTTTCTGCTTTTGGTCTTGGGATATCCATTGAGCATGCGGCTCCGGTTACGGATATTGAAAATGCCCTGGAGCTCATGTTACAGGAAATAAAAAAATTAAACAAACGGCTTTTGATTACGGTTGATGAAGTAGTCAATTCGGAACAGATTAAAATATTTGCCAGTGCATTTCAGATTTTTATGCGTCAGGAAGAGCCTATTTTTCTTTTGATGACGGGCTTGTATGAAAATATTTATGATCTGCAAAATGATAAGTCACTTACCTTTTTGTACAGAGCTCCTAAACTGATTTTGGAACCATTAAATTATACAGCGGTGCAGACACATTATATGAAAATTTTTGAAATATCAAGGGAACAGTCAGAGCATATGGCAAACCTGACAAAAGGATATCCGTTCGCATTTCAGGTACTTGGATATTTGTATTGGGAGAACCGAAAAGATAAAACTGTGGAGGATATTATCCCAGAGTATGATCAGTATCTGGATGAATATGTATACAGTAAAATCTGGTCGGAACTGTCAGGAACAGATAAAAAGATTTTGAACGTAATTTCAGAAACCGGTGAATGCCGCGTAAAAGAAATCAGAAATGCACTTCAAATGACATCCAGCCTGTTTTCCGTGTACCGGGATCGGTTAAAACGAAAAGGAGTGGTCAGTACGGCAGAGTACGGAAAAATGTCCCTTATTTTGCCGAGGTTCGCAGAATTTGTGAAGTACCGGTGTGCGGAAGAGTAGAGTTATTATAAGTAAAAGAAAAGAATTTGAGGAACAATTATGATTCAAAGAGAAGACATGCTCGAACTGACGCGGCGCATGACTCCGGCGCGGTCGCATATTGACCGGATCGCTGGCGCGTATTATGATAAAGAAGGATATATAGATGGCACATTCAACACGCATTTTTTAAAACTTTCCACAGCGGAAAAGACAAAAAATCTGGAACTGGCAAAGGCAGTTTTACAGGCAGAGACCAACAAACAGCTGAAAGATTACCGGATTGCGGAAAGTGCAAGAAAGCCGGGAAGCATCTGGCAGCTTCTGGATGGAATCAAAGAGTCCGGGTTGCAGAATGATGCGTTTTTGGATCTGCTTTATGAGATGATCGGGGAACATGCCGCATCCGGAAAAGAATTTTACTGTTTTTTGTTTCATGGAATGTATGATGTTCCGGTGAAAGGAACCGATAAGGAATGGCAGGAAGGTTCCGAGGAAGTATACAATTATTTACTGTGTGCGGTCGGCCCGCTGGCGGGAGAATATGAGCCGGGACTTCCGACTGCCGGTTTTTTGTATCCGGCATTCCGGCAGAGAAGTACAGCGTGTGATTATATAAATCTGTACGAAACAGATGTACATCAAAATATGTGGAAAAACTTATTAGAATTGAAATAAAACAGATATAGCATCCGCTTTTGGCCGAGGACACAAAAGACGGATACTTTGCAGAGGGGAAGAATTGTTATGAGAATTTTAATTGTACGGCACGGAGATCCGAATTATGAGCTGGATACACTGACAGAGACCGGATGGAAAGAAGCAGAGCTTGCGGCGGATTATCTTTCAAAAATGAAGATAGATGCTTTTTATGTATCTCCGCTTGGAAGAGCGCAGGATACGGCAGGCTGTACGCTGAAAAAGATGCACCGCACAGCAGAAACCTGTGACTGGATGCAGGAGTTTCCGGCGCATATTCACCGGCCGGATACACCGGAGCAGGAGACCATCTGCTGGGACTGGCTGCCAGAGGATATGGAAAAGGATCTGTCTTATTACGACAGAGAGAACTGGTGCAGGACCGATATCATGCGCGCCGGACATGTAAAAGAGGCGTATGACAGCGTTTGCAGGGGATTGGATGAGCTTTTAAAACAGCACGGATATGAAAGAGAAGGACTTCATTACCGTGCGGTAAAACCAAACAAAGATACGATTGTTTTATTCTGTCATTTTGGGGTGGAGTGTGTGATGCTCAGCCATCTGGTCAATGTATCACCCATGGTTTTGTGGCATGGTTTTTGTGCACTGCCGACAGCAATCACAAGTATTTATACGGAAGAGCGAAGAAAAGGGATCGCCAGTTTCCGGGTCAATGAATTTGGCAGCACGGCACATCTGTATGTTGCGGGACAGGAACCGTCTTTTTCTGCAAGATTTTGTGAGTGTTATGAAAATGAAAACGAACGGCATGACTAAGTTTTGAGAGTCAGAGGTAACATAGGATGAAAGATACAACAGACACAAAGAAGGAAACATTACTGATTATAGATGATTCCAAGGTACAGAGAACCATTTTCAGGGAACTGCTTGGAGATTTTTATCAGATCATCGAAGCGGCTTCCGGAGAGGAAGGTCTGTCTTTGATTGAGCATTGCAACGGGAAAATTGATCTGGTGCTTTTAGATCTGGTCATGCCGGGGGTGGACGGATTTGAAGTGCTGCGTCACAGACCACAGATGCCTGCTTTCAAGGATATTCCGGTGATTGTCCTGACCGCCAATGAATCGGAAGAATTCCAGATCCGGGCATTTGAACTGGGGGCCAATGAATTTATTGTCAAGCCTGTCAATCCGTCCATTGCACTTTCGAGAATCCACAATGTGCTCGAGACACAAAGACGTTTCCGGATGATTTTGAAAGAACAGGAGCGCCTGAAGGGAAAGACAGAGATTGACGGGATGACCAATCTCTATAATAAAATGACAATTGAGAAACTGGTAACGGATGCCTTACAGGACCATAAAGGCAGAACCTGTGCCATGCTGATGATTGATATTGACAATTTTAAGGCAATCAATGATACCTATGGACATAAAATGGGAGATCATGTGATCTGTGTTATTGCAGGTCTGCTGGCTTCCTATTTTTCGGAAGAGGACATCGTGGGCAGAATCGGAGGAGATGAATTTGTAGTATTGCTGCAGAATTTTGCATCCCGAAATGAAGTGTATCAGCGAGTGCACGAGATTTTATGGAGAATCCGGGATAAAGATCAGCTGTCCATTCCGGAAGGGGTATCCATCAGTATCGGACTTGCGTTTTCCAATGGTCTGGAAAAAAATTATGAGACGTTGCGGGAAAAAGCAGATGACGCATTGTACAATGCCAAAAAAGAAGGAAAGAACTGTCTGAAAGAGTATGGGGAACTTCCGCAGACTTCGGGCAACCGTCCGCTTGTGTGTATCTGTTCCGATTCGCGTAATGTTGTCACAATGCTTATGTTTGCATATCCACCATCCATGCAGCTGCGGCAGATTACTTCAATCAGGGAGTATGAGCAGATGCTGCAGACTGAAAAAATGGTCGGTGCTTTGTATGTGGATGTATCAGATGCGGCGGATGATGGAAAAGAGATCTGGGAAGAACTTCAGAAGCTGCCAAAAGGAACGAAGGCTCCGGTGATTGCTGTCTGTAAAGAAGGAAATATGGCACAGATGCGATATGCACTGATGGAAGGGCAGGTACAGGATATTTTATTTGCGCCGCTGGAAGCAGAGTCTTTACAGAGACGTGTGAGATATTGGCTTACACAGAAAAGTCAGTAATTACCTGGGGAACGACCTGTTTGCCGGGTAAATGTTTTATAAAACTATAAATGAGCAAATTTAAAATATTGCACAAATATGTTCGCATTACAAAGACATACTTTACTTGATTGATTCAAATGTATTTCGTA
>ERZ808270.263-NODE-263-length-33146-cov-4.139071_pt1 | contig 33146 bp, 32 predicted proteins | sample MGYA00521082_ERZ808270 | MGnify/ENA primary metagenome ERZ808270 (study PRJEB31516, sample SAMN03275594) | gut metagenome | biome: mammalia-associated habitat; material: feces | host: Papio cynocephalus | place: Kenya | collected 2012-07-27 ... | reverse complement strand
CATCTTTGAAAAATCCGCTCCAGAAATTCATCATCCACTTCCTCAAAACCTTCAATCACCATCCAGGCGCCCGCATAACTCTGTCCCGGAAATGCCGGATCTGCATAGGCAGCCACCGCCATATGCATACGGACTGCCGCCTGAATTCCGGCATCTGTCGGCGTAATCAAGAGAACTTCCTCTGCATGAAGTTTCCACACAGCAAGCGCTTCTTCTGTTATGTTTTCCACCGGAAATATCGGAAAGTTTGTGGACAATTGCATAGGATTCCATTCTTTCTGTTGATAGACCAATGCTTTTAACTTCATCCTGTCAAAAAAGGCAGACTCTTTCGAATCTGCCTCTCCTTTCTAACATATTACACGGTTTCTGGTTCCGGATATTCTTCCCCGAAGGTATCCACAACAACTGTTTTCATCACCTGATCCTCCAGCGGACGGTCACTGTAATCGGTAGCGGTCTCTGCAATGGCATCTACCACATCCTGTCCCTCGATAATCTTACCGAACGCTGCATATGCGCCATCCAGATGCGGAGCGTCTTTATGCATAATAAAGAACTGACTTCCTGCGGAATCCGGCATCATGGAACGTGCCATGGAAAGTACGCCTGCGGTGTGGCGCAGATCATTTTTGACACCGTTCTGTGCAAATTCTCCCTTGATTCCATATCCAGGGCCGCCCATACCGGTTCCTTCCGGATCTCCTCCCTGAATCATGAACCCTTTGATGACACGATGGAAAATCAGTCCGTCGTAAAATCCCTTTTTTACCAGACTGATAAAGTTATTGACTGTATTTGGTGCAACTTCCGGATACAGCTCTGCTTTCATCACTTTGCCGTCCGCCATTGTAAATGTAACTACTGGATTTGCCATAATCTGTTCCTCTTCTTTCTTAAAATAATTTTATTTATTCTTTGGTCAATGCCTCAACAACTTTTGGGAATTCCATAAAATGAGATGCCTTAACCAGTATGGTATCTCCCTCTTTTACATATGCCAGAAGTTCTTCGGTCATCTCTTCACGGGTTTTCTTATAATGTACCTCACACTCTGGATTTGTTTTTGCCTCGCTGGCATATTCCTCCGCAAGTGTTCCTGCACAGAACAATGCATCAATCCCGGATGCGGCCACTGCCTTTCCGACACTTCTGTGAAGTTCCTTTTCATCGGCTCCAAGTTCGCCCATATCGCCAAGCACCGCAATCCGTCTGCCCGACGTATGTGCCAGCACGTCAATGGATGCTTTCATGGATACCGGATTTGCATTGTAACAGTCATCGATCACCGTCATTCCCTTTACATGCAGCAGATTGGTACGTCCTGCAATGGTCTGCACGGATGCAATGCCCTGTGCAATCTCCCGGATGGAAAGTCCCAGCTGCAGCCCGACCGCAGTTCCTGCCAGTGCATTGTATACATTGTGTTCACCCGGAATCGGAATCTGTGCATCGAAATCGCCCTGTGGCGTATGGATCTTTGCACGCATTCCCTCGAGTCCATGATTTTCAATATGTGTCGCATAAATATCTTTTTGGATATCAAATGCAGAATCCGCTCCCACACCATAAAAAATCACCGGTTTTCCGTTTACTTCTTTTTTCGTGGAAAGCTTATCATCATCTCCATTTAAGATCACAGTTCCATCGATCTGCAGATGGTCAAACATTTCTGTCTTTGCCCGCAGAATTCCGTCTCTCGTACCAAGATTTTCAAGATGGCACAAGCCAATATTTGTAATCACCCCGATATCCGGCTGTGCCATCGCTGCCAGACGGTGCATCTCTCCAAAATCGGAAATTCCCATTTCCAGTACCGCAACTTCGTGTTTTGCGCGAATCTTAAAAATAGTGAGTGGAAGTCCGATCTCATTGTTAAAGTTTCCCTCTGTCTTGAGCACTTTATACCGCTGTTCCAAAACGGAAGCTATCATTTCCTTGGTGCTTGTTTTTCCGACACTTCCCGTAATTCCAACCACCTTACAGGATAACTGTGTCCGGTAAAAAGCCGCAATTTTTTTCATTGCCTCTGTTGTGGAGCTGACCAGAATATAAGGCCCCGTCTCTTCCGGCAGTGCATGATCCGAAAGCACTACCAGTGCTCCCTTCTCAAACACCTGCGGAATAAAATCATGACCATCCACCCGTGCCCCTTTGATCGGAATAAACAGGTAATCTTTTTGTACCTGGCGGCTGTCGGTCACTGCTCCGGCAATTTCCCTTGTAACCAGGTTCCGGTCCCCGACAAACGTTCCCTCACATGCCGCTGCAATATTTTCAATTGTCATCCCCGGCATTTTATTTTCCAGTTCGTTTTTATAAAAACATCCAAACATGATTATCCCTCATACTTTTTCATGGAAATGGCAATCAGCTTTTCGCACAGCTCATTGAAATTGATTCCAATTACAGCAGCTTCCTGTGGCAGCAGACTCGTCGGTGTCATACCCGGCAGTGTATTTGCTTCCAGACAATACATATGATTATTCTCATCCAACAGGAAATCTGAACGGGAATAAGTATCCAGTCCGATCACTTCGGCTACCTGCTCTGCATATTTACGCATCTGCGCAGAAACCTCCTCTGGAAGATCTGCCGGACAGGTCTCTACCGCACTGCCCGCTTTATATTTATTCTTGTAATCGTAGAATCCCTGAATCGGCGCAATCTCAATAACCGGAAGTGCCTTTCCTTCAATCACACCAACCGAGAATTCACGTCCCTTGACATATTCCTCAATGACCAGCTCATCTTCCCAGTGAAACGCTTCATCGAGTGCTTTCTTAAACTCTGCTGCATCTCTGACAATCGTCACACCGATACTGGACCCTCCACAGCATGGCTTTACGACACACGGAAGCGTCAGCGGAAGCTTTGTCACATCATCCTCACGGTTTTCTTTTTTCATGGCAATGCCTCTCGGTGCAGGAATTCCCGCACTTGCAAACAGCTGTTTTGCCATGCCTTTGTTCATTGCAATCGCGCTGCTCAAATAATCACTTCCGGTATATTTTACCCCAAGCAGATCAAAGGCTGCCTGCAGCTTTCCGTTCTCTCCGTTTTCTCCGTGCAGTGCCATAAACACGATATCTGCCATCTGGCACATACGGATTACATTCGGTCCGAAAAAGCATGGGGACTGATCCTTTCTGGAAGCTTTTACAGCTGCCAGATCCGGTGCCACCTCCGGAATGTCATCTACCTTTACGCTGATTTCGTCCGCACGGTCAAAAATTCCGTCCAGATTTTCCTCTTTATCACTGTAACCCATGAACACATCCAGCAAGATCACCCGGTGTCCATTTTCTTTCAATGCAGAAGCAACCATGCTTCCTGTCTTAAATGACACATCCCGCTCTGTGCTGAGCCCGCCTGCTAATACTATGATATCCATGATCTGTTTTCCTCTTTTCCATTAATAATTATCCTTCGGATGCCAGAGCCGGTTTTTCCCTTTTTCCGGCATCAGACCTTTTGTATCATTATATACGTTTGCCCCTGACTAACACAAGATATTATTTTCTTTTAGACACTTTTTTAACAATATCCAGCACTTCTTGTACACAAAAAAGAGGCTGCTCAGCACTACAGCCTCCTTTTTCACAAACTCCGGTAGGATTCCCCCTTTATTCTATTGTTGCCGGCAAAGCCGCTGCCCTGCGATTCTGTTCCATTTTCCGCACCAGCTCTGCCATGTATTCGAAAAACTTTCTCTCCAGATAGTTTTTCTCCGTGAGATAGCTCCCATATTGATACAAAACATTTTTCAGTTCCTCTGTTTCTGATAATTCTACTTCAAAAATGAACTGCCTAAGCAACTGCATGCGCTCATCTTCTATCGAAAGAAGCCAGCTAGCAACCAGCTCTAAGAAATCTTCCCGCTCTATGAGGAACTGCACATAACGACCGATTTTATTTTCTGTATATATTGTCTTCTTCTCCTTTATCATTTGTTTTCCTACCCGAATTTGTATCAAAAACCGACCCCCAATATCAGTTTCTATCTGTAATCATATCGTATTAAATATTGAATGTAAAGACGCGATTCGCGTATACTTTTTACACAAAGATTCACTTTTTAAATAATGCAATTTACACAAAAATAGGGCATCCTCTGGATGCCCTACGGTTTCTATGAACTAGCACTCTGGCTCGATCAGACCAAATGTATTTCCTTTTCTCTTGTATACGACATTGACCTCGTCTGTCTCTGCATTGCGGAATACAAAGAAATCGTGTCCTGTCAGTTCCATCTGCACACATGCATCCTCCGGATACATTGGCTTCATACCAAATCTCTTGGTACGCACGATCTTGATCTCCTCATCCTCATCTGCATCACTGTCGATAAATGCTTCGCTGAAATTTTCTGCCACATTCATCTTCTTGGATGCAAGCTTGGTGCGGTACTTTCTAAGCTGACGCTCAATCACTTCCTCTACGAGATCAATCGAAACATACATATCATTGCTACTCTGCTCTGAACGAATCACATGTCCCTTAATCGGAATCGTTACCTCAATCTTCTGGCGCTCCTTCTCCACGCTTAATGTAACAAATACATCGGTATCCGGTGCAAAAAACTTCTCCAGTTTGGAAAGCTTCTCCTCTACCGCTGTCTTCAATCCCTCTGTCAGTTCGATATTTCTTCCGGTAATTGTAATTCTCATGATGCCCAACCCCTTTGCTGTGTATTTGATACAAGAAGTATCATGGCTTTATTATATCATAAGTACCAAAAAAAGCAACGCGTTTTATAAAATTTTATGCATGTTTTATATTTTTTTCATCTGTTAATGGCCGATACAGTTCCTCTTCGTATCGCTTGAGTGCTTTCTGATAAATGGAACTTGGCACAACGTATTTATTTCCAACTTCCTCAATTCTTCCATTTTCCAGACAGCACTTCGTTCCATTAATGATAAATTCCCGACTTGTATCCACTCCCATTTCATGCAACATCTCCAAAACCATCGGTGTACATTCCTCACTGATCAGACTGGAAAAACATTGCTGGTCTGCAAAACGCATAAGTGCATTCATGCCATACAGCAACTGCTCCATTTTTTTATCATCTTCCTTTGATCTGCCATATCCTTCTCCGGACATGCAATCATCTTTTACCGTAATGCGATATCCATTTCCCAGATCAAACACATCTCCTACCGCAATATTGATACTGTTATCGGTTGGATCATATGCTTTCGATGTATGTGTCCGGTATGGCTGATGCAGATCTGAAAACATTTTGATCTCTTCATCCGTATAGGTCACCGGTCTGTATGCTGTAAAAACCTTTGTACCGTTGATATAAAAATTTGAAGTCACGGTATCTTCGATTTCTGCAGTGATTTCATACTTTCCCGAGTCATCCTTTGGCACATTTTTCCCGATGTATCCATCACGAAACAGCCAGAAAAGTTCCTGCAGTTCATACTTATTATTTTTATCAAATCCATTTAAATCTTCGAGCGTTTCTTCTGAAGAATCGCCATTAAAATAATCTACAAAATTATTTTTTGTTCCGTCTTTTGTTGACAGCTTTCCCGTTGTTGCATCATATAAATATGTACAGCTGGTTCCAATTCCACTTACACTCATTCCACTAAACTCCTTTCCTGAAATGCAATCCTACATGTTTCATCCCCGATGAATAAAAGTCATTTTTACTTGTTACTTTCGATATTGCAACCGAAACTTTTGAATATTGGTATGCTGTTACTATAGTATTATTTGGTTCACAATCATCTGATTCCATTGAATATGTAGAAAATTTTTCTATAGGATATATCTCCTTATCCATATATATCGGTGATTGTTCATCAACCTTAACATTTTCCAAATTATTTTTTTGACTTTCTTCGTCTTGTATCTATTGTATCTCCGCATTTTCATATTCATTACTGGCATCACTTTCTGCTCTATGGCTGTCAGTATCCTGTTATACACATCCGGTCTGCAATTTCCGGGAAATACATTCAGCAATTGCATTATTTTTATTCCAGATGATCATAACTATGTATTCACAGAAAGAACAGGTGACCCATGCGCATGTATAAAAAAAAGACGTGCAGTGCACGCCTTTTCATCCTACTGTAAATATCCATCCTTAACGATATCTGAAAGCTTCTCTGTCGGAACCGAAAATTCTACCAGCCCCATATATCCCGGAGCCACCTCATACTTATCAAAGACAAACGTTAATTCTCCATTGTCGCTGATATAAAAATCCGCATCATCCTTAATCTGCTTAAAATCCCATTCCGGTTGATCATCGTCCAGAAAATATGTCTTACTGCTGTCCTTTTTCATCTGGGCACGCATCTGTTCTTTTATACTGTCAGAAATACGCTTTTTATAATCACTTCCCTCATGGAATAAATCTTTCAGTGTAATCATCTTTCCGGTCTTCTTTTCAATATTGTATATCTTTGTAAAACTGTCCGAACCGCCCATGGCAATAACCGTATCCACGCGAAGACTAAACAGCCGCTCATTGTTTGTGACAATCCGGTAATCCGAAGTGATTTCCTCATGTCCTTCCTCTCCGTCACTGACAGCTGCCACATCTTTTTTGTACATCTGAATGATTTTGTCCAGATATCCGGATACCGCTGCATTTAACTCCTTTGATTCTCTGGTCAGTGGTTTTCCATCTGTTCCGATGACTTTTACTTCCGGCACCTTGACCGTTGCTTCCATCTGCTTTTTTTCCTGCTTATCAGAATACGTGGTAAAATTCACGATTTTAACAATCGCACCAAGTACCGGCACCTGTTCCATTGCATTAGCCACTGTTGGGCTGACATTGACACTGATGACCAGCACTGCAACTACTGCCGCCACTGCTTCTGCCACGCGGACAAACGGAAGCAGGTGACCTTTCTTTTGATTCCGTTCACTTTTTTCGGCAAACGCTTTGCCAGATTCTTTTTCAGCTCCACACGCATCCTTTTTGCCGCGTTCCATGCTTTGCAGCACACGTTCTTTTAATTCCGCCGGCACCTGAATGTTATCATATGCCTCTTTGATATCATCTAATCTGCTCATACCATCTCCGCCTCCACTTTTCCCCTTAATTTTTTCAGGCCGCGATAAAGCATTGATTTCACCGTATTCGGATTTTCATGCAGACAATCCGCAATTTCGCGGATTGTCCACTCTTCAAAAACTTTCAGCATGATCACCTTACGCTCTTTTTCTTCAAGCGTATCAAGCGCAGCCATGATATCCGTGTCCTCATAGCGATCCTCCTGTCCTTCCTCCTGAACCTGATCATTGCTCACGTACCTTGACTGACGCCGGGTTGAATCTACCGCCGTGTTAATCACAATACGCCACAGCCATGTTTTGATATATTTTTTCTCTTTGATCTGACTGGCATTTTTCATGGCTTTGTATACGCTTTCCTGCACAACGTCCATAGCGTCCTGCTCATTTTTCACGTATGAAAATGCAAGCCGGTAAAGCTTTTCATAAGAGGCCAGAATTTCCTGTTCGACAGCTTTACTTATATCCGGATATTTCATGCTCTCTTTTGCTCCTTTCTGTTTATTAGACGTTCGGATGCCCGGAAAAAGTTTCAGATTATCTTCATAAATTACAAATAAAAGTGCAAAAATGCTTTACCAATTTACACACATATGTTTTAATAAAATAAATCTATATGGAAGGGGTGTTTTTTATATCATTTTACGAAACTATGCTTTTGCAACAGGAACAGCTGCAACAAAAGCTGACAGACATTCAGAAACAGTTACAACAGCTTCCCGAAGGGAAACTGATCTGCACCAGATGTGGTAATCGAACTAAATGGTATCGCAGTGATGGACATACCAAAACCTATATTCCCAAAGACCAGAAACCTTATGCCACTCAGCTTGCTATCCGACGTTATCTTCTGGAAAAACAAAAGGAATATCAAAAAAATTTAGATGCTTTAGCTTATTATTTCCGTCATGCCAGTTATAACAGCGGCAAAGCTGAACAATTGCTCACTTATGATAGTGCTTATCATTCACTGCTGGCAGAACATTTTCAGCCAGTGTCCCAGGAACTTCAAACCTGGGAATCATCTCCATATAACAAAAACAAAAATTATCCGGAACAATTGAAACATAAAACATGTAAAAATGAATTTATGCGTTCCAAATCAGAAGCTATGATTGCCATGAGCCTGTATGTGCAAAAAATTCCTTATCGCTATGAGTGTGAATTAAAGCTCGGCAATATTACACTTTTTCCCGATTTTACGATTCGTCACCCTGAAACCGGAGAAATATTTTATTGGGAACACTTTGGAATGATGGATAAACCCGAATATGTGAAAAATGCATCAGATAAAATTTCTTTGTATATGAAATATGGTATTTATCCAAATGATAAACTGCTTGTGTCCTATGAAACACAAAAGCAGCCGCTTTCCACTGAGCAGATCCAGCGACTATTACAATTTCATTTTGATTGCCAGTTTCAATAACAAATTATTTCTGAACTTACTGTTCGCATGGGGCCATGTCAATAGCGACTGAAAACCGGTAATTCCTTTCTATCTTTTTGCAACATTATCTTTATTTGCAAGCACGCTGGTATCTATAGTATAAAAATCACTTGCTCAGGTGACACTTTTGCCTTATTTCACGCTTCAAGTCAGATATTTGTCACCTATAGTCTAAAATCACGTCAAAAGATACCGCTTTTCGTCCAAAAGCGGTATCTTTTCCTAAATTTTTCTAATATAGAGACCAAACGGTATCCTGCGCATCAATTTTTTTACTATAGAGACCGCCGTGGTATCTTTTTCCATGTTTTTGCTTCTATAGAGACCACCATGGTATCTTTTTCCCTATTTTTACTTCTATAGAGACCATACCGTATCTTACATCATATTTCTGCCTATAGAAACCATGTCTCTAGCCTTCCAGCTCCTCAAGCTGCTGGGAAAGTGCCTCCCAGTTTTCCATATCCGCCATGATTTCTTCCTCGAGCGCATCGATTTCGCCCTGAATCTCTGTCAGCTTGGAATAGCTGGACTGATATTCCGGCCGCAGCAGTTCCTGTTTTAAAGCGTCCAGCTTCTCCTCTTTGACTGCCAGCTCTTCCTCGGCCTTCTTTACTTTTTTTTCAATTTTCGAGCGCTCCTTGCCCGGATTGTAATACGCTTTCTTACCACCGGTTTCCTGTGTGCCTTTGCTCTGCTGAGTGCCACCGTTCTGGCTGATTGCACCACCTAACGCTGCAGGATTTTTGCGATAATCATCCCCGGATTCTGCCGCTTCACGATCCAGTTTTTCCTGATATTCCTCGTAACCAAACTGATACAGATGTGTCGTGCCATCCTCAAAAACAAGCAGACGGTTTGCTACCTTGCGCACAAAATATCGATCATGCGATACGAAAATCAGCGTGCCGGAGAAATCTTTTAACATACTCTCAAGCGTCTCTTTTCCCACAATATCCATATGGTTGGTTGGCTCATCCAGTACCAGCACATTCGGTCGGCGCTTTAAGATCTTGCACAGTGCCAGACGCACCTTCTCCCCACCGGAAAGCATATCAATATTTTTAAATACGTCCTCCCCGGTAAACATAAATGCGCCGAGCGCATTCCGCGCTTCTGTCTCGGTCAGATTCGGGAACTCATCCCAGAAATCATCCAGCACCGTCTTCCGGCTCGAATACATCGCCATCTGCTGGTCAAAATAACCAATCTGCACATTTGTTCCAAAATTGTACTCTCCACCCAGCGGGGCAAGCTGTCCCACCAGGGTTTTTAAAAGTGTCGATTTTCCCAGACCATTTCCACCGAGGATTCCCAGCTTTTCCCCCTTTTTCAGATCAAAGCTGACCGTAGAAAGCGGATGGTCGTATCCAATCGCAAGATTTGTCACCAACAGCACATCATTTCCGGTCTCTTTGTCCGGCTGGAAATTTGCATGGAACGTCCGGGTATCAAAACGATCCGGAGCTTCGAGTTTTACCATATGTTCAATGGCTTTTTCCTTGGAATGCGCCATGGATACCTTGGTTGGTTTATTTTTAAACCGGTCAACAATACGCTGCAATCGTGCGATTTCTTTCTGCTGCGCATTGTAATCTTTCATCATTTTATTGTAGTTTTCTTTTTTCCGCTCCATGAAATTGGAGTAATTACCCGGATAACGGGTCGCTGTGCCGTACTCAATCTCGTACACCACGTCCACCACATTGTCCAGAAACATACGGTCATGTGATACCACAACCACAGCCTTCGGATAATTTTTCAGATACGTCTCCAGCCACTCGATCGTTGTGATATCCAGATGGTTCGTCGGCTCATCCAGAAGCAGAATATCCGGCTTGCTCAAAAGTAGCTTGATAAAGGCAATCTTTGTCTGCTGTCCACCGGAAAACTCGGACAGCGGTTTCTTTCGCTCTTCCTCGGAAAACCCAAACTTTCGAATGATTACATCATACTCTTTTTCAAAATAGTATCCGCCGTCTTCCTTGAATTTTTCTTCCATTGCCGTGTAACGTGTCACGGCCTCTTCGGAATAATCTGTCTCAAGTGCCTGTGCCGCAGCTTCCAGTTCTTTTTTCCGGCGTTCCATCGGGGCAAAGACTTTGCGCACTTCCTGCTCCAGCGTAACGGAAGGATCTTCAAACGCAATCTGTTTTAAGTAGCCGATCTGCGGATTGCCTGCTTTTGCAATAAAAATATCCTCATCACTGTCTCTTTTGTCCAACTCCACATCTCCGTGGATCAGCTTTAAGAGCGTGGTTTTGCCGCAGCCGTTTCGCCCGACGACTGCAATTTTTTCCGTATTTCTTATTTCAAAATTGATGTCATGCAGAATCTCTTCATCGGCAAAAGAGACTGCTCCATGGCAGATCTGATATAACATGCTTTCTCCTTTTATTTAAATGCATCCGGCTGGGAAGCAAGATAGCTGACAAACTGCTCTGCCGTACGTCCGGAAATACCTCCATGGCTCAATTCCCACTTGTTGGCCTCTGCACGGAGTTCCTCATCCGGTAAGGTAACCCCTGCACGTCTTGCCAGATGCAAAACAATATCAAAGTACTCTTTCTGTGTAGGCTTCGAGTAATTGATGGTCACACCAAAACGGTTCACCAGAGAAAGTTTCTCTTCAACCGTATCGGAATGGTGACGATCATTGGAATTATCCTGATCGTTGCGGTCATTCCAGCTCTCTTTGATCAGATGCCGCCGGTTGGAAGTTGCATAAATCAGAATATTCTCCGGTTTGGTTTCCACACCGCCCTCGATCACAGCTTTTAAGAACTTATACTCAATCTCAAACTCCTCGAAAGAAAGATCATCCATATAGATGATAAAACGATAATTTCGGTTTTTGATCTCTGCAATAATCTCGGACAGATACTTAAACTGATGCTTGTAGATTTCAATCATACGCAGACCGTCTTTGTAATACTGGTTGACAATGGCTTTGATACTGGTAGATTTACCGGTACCGCTGTCACCAAACAGCAATACATTGTTTGCCTTCTTTCCCTGTACAAACGCTTCCGTATTGTCTACCAGCTTCTTTTTCTGAATCTCATATCCGACCAGATCATCCAGCATAACGGTATCCATATTGTTGATGGCACGGAACGTAAAGTTTCCCTGCGGTGTGTCATCGATTCGGAATGCTTTGTTGAGACCAAACATGCCAACACCGTAATCTTTATAAAAACCTGTCACTGCGTCAAAAAATTCTTTTTCATCTTTTGCTGCCTCCAGCTTTTTACTCAATGACCGGACTTTCTCACTAACATTTTTGTTGTACATCAGATCTTTTTTATGGATTGCCTTGTAATTGGAAATCTGGCTGAAACAATTAATTCCCAGATCTTTTTCGATCGGTCCGAAATCATAGTCAAACAGCGCTTTAAAAATACGGAAATCATTTTCCACCAGTTCATTGACACTTCCATCACTGGCACCGACCTTTTCACAGGTCATACTGAAAGGATTTTCACTCATCATAAGGAAAAATGTCAGATAATTATGCCACAGATTATCATCAAATCCGTAATCCGTTGCCACTTTTAAAATCCGCTTTACCTGCGTATTGATATCACGCACCAATCCTGTCTTATTATATTCACCGGTCTCATATTTGCCGAATAATTCTCCCATCTGTGCGAGGATCGAATCCTCGTCTAAATCTCCATACATCAGTAACTGTGATATTTCCTGATACATTGTATTTCGCCTCTTTCTTTTCTCTTCCTATTTATTTTACATATATTACACGAAAAAAGGGACTTTGTAAACCAAAGTCCCATCTATGTGTCATTAAAAAGCTACGGTAATCGTTGTTCCTTTTCCCGGCTCACTTTCCAGATGAAGCACGGCATCATGCAGTTCCACAATATGCTTGACGATAGCAAGTCCCAGTCCCGTGCCGCCGGTCTGCTTCGATCTGCTCTTGTCAACACGGTAAAAACGCTCAAAAATACGTTCCTGCTGGTCTTTCGGAATTCCGATACCATTATCTGCCACAGAAAGCATTGGCTGTCCTTTTTCGTAATACACGCGCACGTGTACCTCACCGCCATCATTATTGTAACGAATCGCATTCTGGCATAAATTTTCCACGAGTTCCGAAATCATGCCTCTGTCTGCCCGCAACATGCAGGACACCCCTTCGTAATACAGCGTTACATTTCGCTTCTGCGCATTCATCTGCAGATTTTTCACACAGGTACTGGCAACTTCATCCAGATCCACCTGCTCAAAACACAGCAGGTTATCTTCGCCGCTGTCAAGCTCAGAAAGCCGGATGATATCATTGATCAAAGAAAGCAGACGTGTCGCATTCTGCTGAATTTCCTGTGCAAAACGAGTTTCCTGCTCCGGATCCACCATATGGTTTTCAATCAGTTCCGCATAACCGGAAATTGCAGTAAGCGGTGTCTTCAATTCATGGGAAACATTTGCCGTAAAATCCTGCCGTACTTTGGCTGCCATCAGGATATTTTCATGCTGCTCCCGAATGGTATTTACAAACGGAACCAGCTCTTTGTATGGCGGAGTCTCCACAACAGTGTTTTCCATATTCTCTGCAAGCTTCTCAATTGGACGCAGCAGCTGCTTTGTCAGTAAATGTGCAAGGAACACACAGATTCCGACAATAATTGCAAGAATCAATACCACGTAAGGTGATGCCGCAAGAAACACACTGTATACACTGCGTGCCTGTGTTGCCACACGGATTACGGTTCCATTATTCAGACGCAGGGCATAATAATAATTGTCCATCCGCATCGTATCCGACTCACGCACGCACTGGCCTTCTCCTTTTTTCATCGCCTCTTTTACTTCCGGACGATCTTTATGATTTGGCAGCTGTGACACATCCATATCATTATCATACAGTACTGTTCCATCCTGATCGATCCATGTCACACGCAGATCTTCCCCAATATCAAAATGATCGGAAAACTGCACATTTTTTGGAATATCTTTATCGAACAGACCAGTATCTGCCAGCATTTTTGCACTCACGCGCAGATCTTTGCGCACCTGGCTCTGAAAAAGCTGAAAATATACCCCTGCCATACAAATCATGGTGGCAATGACTGCAATGACTGCAATCAGAATCAGGCGCATGTTAATTCTCTTTTTCATACAACGAAACTCCTTGTCTGCTTATTCAATCACATATCCCACATTTCGTACCGTGCGGATCTTGCGCCCCGCTTCTCCAAGCTTCTGCCGGAGCGTCTTAATGTGCATGTCCACGGTACGGGATTCTCCTTCAAATTCCGTTCCCCACACATGGCGCATGATAACCTCTCTGGACAACACAACACTCGGATTGGTCATCAGCAGGCGAAGTAGTTCATATTCTTTAAACGTCAGTTCCACCGGTTTGTCATCCACAAAAACCATATGGCGTTCATGATCCAGCGTAATATTTTCTACCTGCAGGATTTTGACATCCTCCGTCTCGGTTCTCCGTAGCAGTGCCTTTACTCTTGTGATAAGCTCCATAATGGAAAACGGCTTCTTAATATAATCGTCTGCCCCTTCATCCAGCCCTTTGATCATATCCATTTCCGCTGTCTTTGCCGTTACCATAATGACCGGCAGCTTCTTTGTCGCAGGATTTTTCCGCAGTTTACGCACGATATCATACCCGCTCTCATCCGGAAGCATAACATCCAAAAGCACAAGATCCGGCATAATATCTTCCAGTTTTTTATAAAACGTAGTAGCCTTTTCAAATGCACAGACCATATAATTGCTGTTTTTCAATGCAATGGTCTCAATCTCCCTGATATTTTCATCATCTTCCACGATATAAATCAATGCCATAACTTTTCCCTCTGTCTACTCTTTTGCCACTGTAACTCCAAGCAGGACGGTCATGCCTGCACAAGACCGCCCTGCCCCATATATTTTATCTAGTTCTTATCATAGCATACGACACGTAAAATCCAAAGTATCGTTTATGTAAAATTTATGTAAAATTCGACTGTGATTACGATTCCTGCTCTATCTTTTTATCATCCAGCGCAAAAATAACCCATTCCGCAATATTCGTTGCATGATCACCGATTCGTTCAAAATACTTTGCAACCATCAGCATGTCCGTTGCCTGCTCACCTTTTTCTGGATCCTGCCGGATCAGTTCAATGATATCTGCCTTATTTTTATCAAACAGATCATCCACAACATCATCATGCTGAATGACTTCCTGCGCTTTTTTCATATCTTTTTCCACATATGCTTCAATACTACGGATCAGCATAATTACGGTTTCACTCGCCATCTTTTTGATGTCATCCAGATTCAATACATATGGCTCATTTGCAAGCATGCATGTAATATCCGAAATATCTGCCGCATGGTCTCCAATACGCTCCATATCCGTCACCATCTTCATAGCTGCAGAAATTACACGCAGATCCTTTGCCACCGGCTGCTGCTGCATCAACAGATTAAAACAGATATTTTCAATCTTTTTCTGCTCATGATCCACATCATTGTCAGAATTCATAATCTGTTTTGCAAGTTCCGCATTCTGATCGATCAATGCATTAATTGCTTTCTGTATCGAATCCTCGATCATGGTTCCCATATACATCATTTCCTGATTAAGCAGCCTGAGCTGCTCGTCGAATTTTGAGCGCATTAGCCAAACCTCCCTGTAATATAATCTTCTGTCCGTTTATCCTTCGGATAAGAGAAAATCGTTTTCGTATCTCCGAACTCCACCATTTCCCCCACAAGAAAAAATGCCGTATCATCCGACACACGCACTGCCTGCTGCATATTATGAGTGACAACAACTACTGTGTACTTCTTTTTCAGATCCTCCATCAACTCCTCAATCTTTGATGTAGAAATCGGATCCAGTGCCGATGTCGGCTCATCCATCAAAAGCACTTCCGGCTGTACCGCAAGTGCACGGGCAATACAGATACGCTGCTGCTGTCCTCCGGAAAGTCCAAGCGCAGATTTTTTCAGACGATCCTTAACCTCATCAAAAATAGCTGCTCCGCGCAGACTCTCCTCTACAATGGCATCCAGTTTGGTTTTGTCCTTAATTCCATGTACCCGTGGACCATATGCAATGTTATCATAAATACTCATCGGAAATGGGTTTGGCTGCTGAAATACCATACCAATTCTTTTCCGAAGAACGGTTGTATCTACGCCCTCCGCATAGATATCCTCATCGTCCAGTTTCACTTCTCCTGTGATTCGCACGCCATCTACCAGATCATTCATCCGGTTTATGGTTTTTAAAAATGTTGATTTTCCACATCCGGACGGTCCGATAAAAGCAGTCACACAATTCTCACGAATATTCATGCTTACATCCTTGAGTGCATGGTTTTCACCGTAATACAGGTTCAGATCACGGACAGTAATTTTTGTTCGTTTTTCCATGTTTCTCTCCTCATCTGCAATGATTTTCTTTCACTGCAATTATCCATTTCTTAGGATTTATGAATATTATAAGGAGAGATTGTAAAATGCACTGTCCTGGGAATGTAAAATTTTTGCAAAATCAATGTAATGGATGTAAGGTTTCTCTATGCGACGGAAGAAGAGGGACATTCTCTTTCTACAGAAAAATTTGCAAAGCAGCGCCGATATTGGTTTCAAGTTGGTTTAACAATAATTTTATTTTTATGCTATTAACGTTATATGATGGAACCACGGCGCAGTTGCAAATTTATTCTTCCGAAAGAAATGTCCCCCTTCTTCCTGTTGGTTGGAGAAAATATAATTGAAAGACATCCCGATAAATCAATTGATGATAAGGCCCGGTATCTATAGATGAAAAATTAAAGCCTAAGGTGACGTTTTCCCGAAATTTTAATGCTAGAAATCTGGACATGTCACCTATATAGTAAAAATTGCTTCTCCGGATACCGCTTTTTTCATAAAAGTGGTATCCGGAGAAGCAATTTTTGATCTATAGAGACTTTCCGGTATCTAAATATTAAATTTTCGGTATATAGGTACCACAACGGTATCTTTTACATGAATTTTATTGGCATAGAGACCACACCGATATCTTTCCGATGAATTTTGATTATATAGAACCCATCTTTCATTTATAAGTTGATATGTCGGAATTTCCAAATATTTATCACTTTACAACACCCATGACACGTATTTTCTTCCGGGAGCGCCTTTAACTGCAATCTCTGGTGCCTTTATATTTTCTACATAGACAGGATTTGCGGGCATCATTCTTTTACTTATAATTTCTCCAATCACCAGGAAGAAGGGGGACATTTCTTTCGGAAGAACAAATTTGTAACTGCGCCGTAGTTCCATTATGTAACGCTAATAGCATAAAAGTAAAATTATTGTTAAACCAACCTGAAATCAACATCGGCGCTGACTTACAAATTTTTCTGGAGAAAGAGAATGTCTCTCTTCTTCCGTCGCATCAAAAAATCTTATATCTAAAAAAATCCCCGCAAATCCGTCCCTTTTAAGAAACTCAAAGGCTCCCAGACCATGCAGTTAACCAGCCATTTATCGGTCCATCTTTTCCACAAACATGAGCAGAAAACTGACCAGAAGCAATCCGCTCGATACCCAGATCATATGATATCCAAACCGGATGGAGAGATTTCCTCCAATACCAGCCCCAAGTCCGAAAAATAAAATAATGCCAAAATAATACAGTGCCTTTTTTAATTTTTCTGTGTCATGGGTCTGCAGATAACCGGTAAATGCTTCTGTTCCACTACGGAGATTTCCGATGCACATTGTGCTTGCATAAGAATATCCGCTTACTTTCCGGAACGTCTGTACCTGCATTGCACATGCAAACGATACCAGCACGGTAGCCAGCAGATCCAGGCGTTTTGGCATGAATCCAACGAAAAACAGAATTGCAATTTCCATCAAAAGCACACCCTGCCGCCAGTGCAGTTTCTTAGCATATTTAAAGATCACATGAATCTTCTCTGCAAAGAAAACACCAGATGCAAATGCCAGAAGCGGTAATAAGTATCGTAACACATCCAGCCATTCTCCCATCATCAGATGCGTACTCATCAGAACAATATTTCCCGTCTGTGCATTGGAAAATACTTCCTCACGCGTAAAATATGTATACGCATCCTGAAAGCCTCCGGACAGTGCCAAAAACACACTTGTGACAAATGCTTCCGACATTTGGACATCCGCATTTGTCTTAGGATTTCCCAGTTTCATCACTTCACATCCTTCTTTTTAATATATAAACTCTATATATTATAGTGTGCTTTTATACAAAATTCAACCTGATTTATAAGAATGGCCGCATATGAATGCTTAATTCTTCTTCCTGTTTTATCAATTTTTTTGCAATATCCTTTGTTTCCTCATCCGCAGCCTGATATTGGTTCAGATAACGGCTTAAAGATTTTACCCCCATATTACAGCCGTCCGTTATCAGATCCGCGATCGTTGCATCCGATTCATCCATGGCCAGTTTTACATTTGTTTTCATCCAGGACATTCCCTGTGCCATCGGATTTGGATCTTTTCCCGTATCGTGACATTGTTCGAGTTTCTTCTGAATTTCTTCTTTCAGTTTTTCATGTCCTTCTTTACATGTTTCCAGCAGTTTTTTTAATTTTTCATTCGCAGTCTTTTCGAGTACTTCCCCGATGGATGCCGTTCCCATCTTGATTCCCGCATCACATTCTCTCAATAATTTTATAGTATCCGGTTCCGTCATTTCTTCCTCCTTTATGAAATTGGTTTATTACGGTTTCCGTAATGATTGTCATTCATAAGTATTCCCGGATTTTCTTTTAAATATTTTCAGGTATCTTTTCTTCCTTTATTATTTCTAAGAAACCCGTAAAACAGCCATTGACGGATTTCACAGAGAAATTTATAATCCAAGAAAAAGGCAATTACAAAAAGGAGAATGTGCATATGACGTATACGGTTGGAGAAATGTCAAAAATGCTTGGGATTCCAGGCTCCACGCTGCGATATTACGATAAAGAAGGCCTTCTTCCCTTTGTGGAACGTTCTTCCGGTGGTATTCGGATGTTTCAGGAAAAAGATTACGAATGGCTGCAGATCATTGAATGTCTGAAAAAAGCAGGGATGTCGATCAAAGATATCAAAAAATATATTGTTCTTCTGCAACAGGGAGATTCCACGATCCAGGAACGTTTAGAGTTATTCCAGCACCAGCGCGCTGTCCTGTTGGAGCAGATGGCTTCCCTGCAGCAGACACTTAATACTCTCGATTACAAATGCTGGTATTATGAAACCGCATTAAAGGCCGGCACCACCGATGTACTGCAAAACATGCCTATTGAAGATATTCCGGAACAGTTTCAGGAGGTACGACAGAATCTGACGCACGTTCCCATGCCTACCAGTGCATAATTTTTTTAACATACGCAAAAATCCTTCGGAAGCGGTTTTCCGAAGGATTTCTTTATATATTTTATCTGCGGTTGACATCAAATTTCTTTGCCAGCGCTTTGGTAAGCAGGTTAATGCCAAGAACAATAATCAACAGCACCACTGCAATACCAAATGCCACTCCAAATTCACCCTTGGTTGCACTCAGATAAAGCTGAATGGTAAGAGTTCCGGCAGGCATTTTTGCCTTTGCAAGCAGATCGGCAAAGCTCTTCGGGAGGAGGCCCGAGCTTCCCGCTGTAAACAACAGTGCTGCTGACTCACCGACAATTCGTCCGATGGCAAGAATAACACCGGTGATAATTCCTGGCATCGCTGACGGCAATAAAATGGTCCTTATCATATGCCATTTTCCGGCTCCCAGACCGATGGCACCGCTCCGGTAACTGTCCGGAACCGTTTTTAATGCTTCCTGTGTATTACGTGTGATCAAAGGAAGCACCATCAGCGTCAGGGTAAAGGAACCTGTCAGGATCGAATACTTCAGATGAAGTGTCTGTCCGAAAAACATCATACCAAACAGACCAAAGATAATGGACGGAATACCTGCCAGCGTCTCGGTTGCAAACTCAATCAGGCTGACCAATTTTCCCGGTTTTGCGTATTCATTCAGATAAACCGCCGCACCAACACCGATGGGGGTAGCAATCAGCATGGTTACAATTATGATATAAAGCGTATTTACAATATTTCCCGCAATACCGGTCGTTCCTTTTAACACCGAAGTGACACTGGTAAGAAATTCCCAGTTGACGCTACGGATGCCTTTCACAAATACATACACTATGATTCCGAGAAGCAGCGCAACGGAAACAATTGCACACACATAGATGGCAACATAAGTAAAGAAATCCGCCGGGTGTCTGGTTTTCGTACGAATACTTGTATTACTTCCTGTCATTTTTCAACGGCTCCTTTCTTTTCCACCTGCGCAAGCACCAGATTGATAATCATAATAAAGATAAACAGTACCAGTCCTACCGTAAAGAGTACTTCCCGGTGAAGTCCTTCTGCATAACTCATCTCACTTACAATCTGTGTGGTCAGGAAACGTACCGAGTTGAATGGAAGCGGCAGATTTACCGAACCTCCGGCAACCATATTGATCGCCATGGCTTCTCCGAGCGCACGGCCGATACCAAGAACCACACCTGTCATAATACCGGATCTTGCTGCCGGAATCATAACTTTAAATATCGTCTGGATATGTGTTGCTCCAAGGGCAAGCGAAGCGGATTTTAAATGTCCGGGTACCGCACGGATGGATGAAACACTGATATTGATCACCGTAGGCAAAATCATGATTGCCAGTACAATGATCGCCGAAAGCAGATTAGAACCACCGGTAAACTGATGGGTTGTGCTTCCTGCAAACACCCTCTTTTCCAGACGGTACATCAGTGGATTTAAGACCATAAGTCCAAGCAGTCCATATATTACAGACGGAATTGCTGCCAGCAGCTCTACCGCCGGCTGTACAATCGCTGCCAGCTTTTTATTGGAAACTTCTGTGATAAATACCGCTGTCAAAATTCCAATCGGTACGCCGATCAGAATTGCCACTGCAGTACCTACAATAGAAGTCAGAATAATGTATAAAATACCATAAGATGGTGTTGCTGCTGTCGGCTGCCATACAGTTCCAAATAACAGGTCAATCACCCCGACCTTTGCCAGTGCCGGGGTGCCCTTTGCAAACATATAAACCGTTATGGAAAGAACTGCTACGATGGCAACGGCTGCGCATATAAGAAATATTACTTTTGCAATCGTTTCCACGATGTGCTTTGTTGCTTTGCCGCCTGTCATATCTTTATCCTCGTTTGCCTGTTTACGTGTTTCTTATAATTGATTATTTATTGTTTGGAATGATCAGTCCTACAGACTTGATAACATTCTGTCCCTCTGCGGAGTTAATGAAGTCAAAGTATGCCTGTACCTGCTTGCTCTGCTCAGAGATTTCACCTTTTGTTGCCATTACGAACGGTCTCTGTAATACGTAGGTTCCTGCAAGAATATTATCTTCTGTCGGTTCTACAGAGTTGATCTTTAATCCGTTTACGGTGTCATCCAAAACATCCAAAGATACATATCCGACTGCTCCAGGAGTTGCTGCAACCTTTGCTAAAACAGCACCTGTAGAATCAAGTTCCTGTGCATATTTGCAGGAATCCTTTACATCCATCAGTTCCTCAAACGCATCTCTTGTACCAGATCCCGCTTCACGGCCGATGACTACGATCTGTTCATCTGGTCCACCGAGATCTTTCCAGTTTGTAATCTTTCCAGTATATACTTTTGCAAGATCTTCAGACTTAATATCTGTGATTGTGTTTGCTGTATCTGTAATAACTGCGATACCGTCAATTGCTACGATATTCTCTACAATACCCTGGCTTTTCTCATCATCAGAAAGTGCACGGGAAGCATCTCCGATATCAACACTGCCAGCAGTAAGGGATTCGATTCCTGCACTGGATCCGGTAAACTCTGCGGTTGCGGAAACATTCGGATATTTCTCCATGAATGCCTCGTTCATAGCATTTGCAAGTTTCTCCATAGAAGTACTTCCTGCCAATGTAACGGTTCCGCTCAGATCCGATCCATCTGTTGTATCTGCATTTGCGGTTGTATCAGATGCGGTTGTATCTGTATTTGCATTAGCATTTGCATCGCTGCTGTCAGAGCCACATCCCATCACACCTGCAGCGACCATTGTTGTTGCTGTCAATAAAGCCATCATTTTTACAAGTTTGTTTTTCATGATTTTCTCCTCTTTCTTTCATGTTGTTCCTCATTACAGTTGCTATCTTATCGGGTCTGTGTAAAATGCATAACCAGGCTAATGTAAATTCAATGTAAAAAGTATGTTATCCTGTAAAACGATAAAACTTACGAATGTTTTAAGTATATTTAAGGTTCCCGTCTTATCTTCTATGTATAAAGATGTTACAATATAGCTGAATAGGAGGAAACACGATGCGATTACTTCTTGCAGAAGACGAAAAAGACTTATCCGATGCGCTGGTGACAGTGCTCAAACATAATAATTATTCTGTAGATGCCGTATACAATGGGCAGGACGCCCTGGACTATCTGACGGAAGGGGACAACTACGACGGTGCGATTCTTGATATCATGATGCCGAAACTCGATGGCATCAGTGTTTTAAAACAGGTACGTGCCCAGGGAAACCATCTGCCAATTCTAATGCTGACCGCCAAATCCGAAATTGATGACCGCGTCAACGGTCTCGACAGCGGAGCAGATGATTACCTGACAAAACCATTTTCGATGAAAGAACTGCTTGCACGCATCCGGGCCATGACCAGACGGCAGGCCGAAACTACCGATGCCATCCTTTCCTTTGGCGATGTCCGGCTGGACCGAAGCACCTACCAGTTGTCAACCGATACCGGCACTCTGCGGCTTGCGAACAAAGAATATCAGATGTTAGAGATGCTTATGACCAACCCTGGACAAGTTATTTCTGTAGAACAGTTTATGGACAAAATCTGGGGATACGACAGTGAAGCGGAATTTAATGTTGTATGGGTATACATTTCCTATCTGCGCAAAAAACTTGCGTCCCTGCACGCACACATACAGATTAAGGCCACCCGCGGTCTGGGATATTCTGTATGTATGCTCCCATAAGGAAAGGACATTTTACAAATGATCAAAAAACTACGAAAAAAATTTATTGCAATTGCCATGTGTTCCATGGCACTGGTGTTGTTTGTCATTATGGCAGGCATCAATATCGCCAACTACACCAACGTCTGCCGCAACGCCGACATGCGGATACAGGTTATTGCAGAAAATGACGGAAAATTTCCGGAAAATCCGGCAGATAACACTCCTCAGGATGACAACCAGACACCTCCAGAACCCAAAAAAGAAAAGGAACTGGCCCGGCGGGATATTTCTCCGGAATCAGCCTTTGATACCCGCTTTTTCACAGTAACCCTGACAGATAAAGGAACCGTAGATCAGGTCGATACCGGAAAAATTGCGGCTGTTTCCACCAAAGAAGCAAAAAATTATGCGGCTTCTCTGTATAAAAAACAACACACTCTGGGATTTATCAGCTGTTACCGCTACCGGCTTGTCACCACAAGCGATAACACACGTATGTATATTTTTGTCAACTGTGAACGGGAATTAAACACCTTCCATACCTTCCTGCTTGCCAGCATCGGAATCAGTCTTGCAGGTATGCTGCTGGTATTTCTTCTGGTTGTTCTATTTTCCGGCATGCTGGTAAAGCCCGTCGCAGAAAGCTACGAAAAACAAAAACGTTTCATCACGGATGCCAGCCACGAAATCAAAACCCCACTGACGATCATCGATGCAAACACCGAAGTGCTGGAGATGACCGGTGGAGAAAACCAGTGGACGAAAAGCACACGCAAACAGATTGCCCGGCTGACTTCCCTGACGGAAAAACTGGTTTTTCTCTCCCGTATGGATGAAGAATCCACGCAGCTGGAAATGACAGATTTTGCAATTTCCGATGCCGTAATCGACACTGCGGAACCTTTTGTTTCCTATGCAGCTTCCCGCGGCAAAACTTTAGAACTTGACATTGCCCCTGACCTGACCTATCACGGAAATGAAGGCAGCATCCGCCAGTGTGTTTCCCTTCTTCTGGACAATGCTGTTAAGTATTCCACAGAAAACGGAAAACTCCGGCTGACTTTCCACAAACAGGGACGCGCACTCGCACTTACCGTGTGGAATACAACCGATCCGATTCCTGTGGGCCGACACGATGAGTTATTTGAACGTTTTTACCGCCCGGATACCTCACGCAATACCAAAACCGGCGGACATGGTATCGGACTTTCCGTAGTCTACGCCATTGTAACCGCACACAAAGGGAAAATTTCTGCAAGAAGTGAAGATGGAAATTCCCTGACCTTTTCCATCCTTCTCAATTAAATATCCCATTTTCCCACAAAAAAGAGAAGAAGATTCTTACATCACGTTCATACGCACCTGAACAGCATGGTGTTCAGGTGCTGAGTGAACAGTAACTGCAGAATCTTCTTCTCTTTTTCATTGATCTGTATAAGTTATTTCAAAAATCCGAAATTGCTGACTATGGCAGCTTCTTTTGCCTTTCCATTGCAGACATTGACAAAACTGATGATACGAACGACCAGTAAAATAATAAAACATACGACTGCTGCAATCGGAACTACAACGGTCCAGCAGAGCACTACAGTAATCAGTCCCAGCAGGACTTCAAGCACAAGGATCTTGATTCCCTCACGCACATGAAATCCGACATAAGGAGAATCCTTTGCCACAAGAAGTGCCACGATGGTTCCTAAAATACCCAGAAGATATGGAAGCATTGCAAACAGCTTGTGATCCGCAATATCTTTTCCGTCAAATTCTGCAGAATGATCCTTAGGATCTACATAAGGCTGCCCGTACGGCATCCCATTGTTCATCTGTGGATTGCCATAGTACGCTCCGTTGTTTCCCTGCGGATTTCCGTAACCAAACGGTGCTCCGTTTCCCTGTGGATTTCCCTGCTGTGGTCCTCCCTGCGAATTCTGATTTTCCTGTGATCCTGTATGTAAGCTGGCTCCGCATCTGGTGCAGAACGCACTGTCATCCGGCATTTCACTGCCGCACTTCGGACATATCATATAAAATTCCTCCTCTTCGTTTGAAATGAACTTTGCGAACATCTCCGCGCTTTTTATTTTATATAAGTTTATGTTGCAAGTCAATTTAGATTCTCTTAAGTTTTCCTTTTCTTTCTTCATAAATTGTTTTCAGAATACCTGTGTGCCTTTTAAAGTTCATTTAAAGTTCCCCCGCTATACTGATCCTATCAAAACAAAGGAGAACCATCATGAGTGATCAAATGATCTTTAAACGATACGAAATGAAATATCTGCTCAGCCGTACACAGTACCGGCAGATAACAGAAGCCTTTGAAGGCCGGATGAAACCGGATATCCACGGAAAAAGCACCATTTTAAGTCTTTATTTTGACACACCGGACGATCTGCTCATCCGTCGTTCTTTGGAGAAACCACTCTACAAGGAAAAACTCCGGGTACGCAGCTACGGCATTGCAGACACAGATACCACCGTGTTTGTGGAGTTAAAGAAAAAATATCAGTCCGTTGTATACAAAAGACGAATCGCAATGTCCGAAGAAGAAGCCCGGCGCTATCTGCTTTCCCATGCTTCTATCATGGACACGCAGATCTCTCGGGAAATTGACTACTGTCTTTTCTACTACCACAACCTGATGCCCCGGATGCTGCTCTCCTACGACCGCGCAGCTTTTTATGCAATGGATGATCCACAGTTTCGCATCACCTTTGATGAAAACATTCTCTGGCGCGATCATGACGTAACCCTTACCACCGGCATCGGCGGCACGCCAGTGCTTCCGGCAGATACAATTCTGATGGAAGTCAAAACTGCCGATGCCATTCCTCTCTGGCTGGTTCAGCTGCTCAGCCGGGAAAAAATATATAAAACTTCATTTTCCAAATATGGAACAGCCTGGCTCCAAAAACAGGCCAGCATCTAACTAAAGAAAGGAATCATTTGATTATGCATACATTTTTTGAAGGAATTTTTACCACAAGTACCATTACCGTCACAAACTTTCTGCTTTGTCTGTTCGTGTCCCTTGCCATTGGCATGTTTCTTGCCCTGATTTATGACAGAAAACTCTGCTCCCGCAGTTTTCTGATTACGCTGGCACTGCTGCCCGCCGTAGTCTGTGTCATAATCATGATGGTCAACGGAAATGTCGGTGCAGGTGTCGCTGTCGCAGGTGCCTTCTCCCTCGTCCGATTCCGTTCTGTACCCGGCACGGCACGGGAAATCGCAACACTTTTTCTTGCCATGGCAGCAGGCCTGATCTGCGGCATGGGATACCTTGGTTTTGCGATTCTCTTTTCTCTGATACTAGGACTTGTAATGTATGGCCTGAACCATTTTGCCTTCCCGCAGAAACGCCCGCAGAAAATTCTTCGTATCACTATTCCGGAGGATCTCAACTACAGTGACGTATTTGATGATATTTTTACCTCTTACACCAGTACATACAACCTGGTATCCGTAAAAACCAGCAACATGGGCAGTCTATTCAAATTACAGTACCATGTGACTTTAAAAGATGACACTACAGAAAAAGCATTTATTGACGCACTCCGCTGCCGTAACGGCAACCTGGAGATTGCCCTCTACCAACAGGAGGTGGATTCGTATGAGTTATAACAAATTACTTGCCGGAATCATCAGTTATTCCCTTTTGGCCTGCGCGATCTGTGGATGTGCCGCAACACCGGAAACAACCACGGAAAGTTCGCAGGCATCTTCCATCCGTGACTCCATCACTTATCTGGATGCCGCAGACATGTTTACCAGACGCGACAAACAGAGTGACTATGCCTCGGCGGATGCCACAGAGATCACCCTTTCCGATTCAAAGAGTACCTGTAATTCCTCTGCCGTTCGGATTTCAGATGATCAGATCACCATTACCAGGGCCGGTACCTATGTTCTAAGTGGAAGCCTGAGCAACGGACAGATCGTTGTTGATGCTTCCGACGAAAAAGTGCAGATTGTATTAAAAGACGCCAGCATCAATTGCGACACCAGTGCCGCTCTCTATATAAAATCTGCTGACAAAGTATTTGTAACGCTTGCCGAAAACACTTCCAATACCTTAACAAACACGAAGGATTTCGTTGCTATTGATGACAACAACATCGATGGCGTGATTTTCTCCAAATCGGATCTGAGCTTAAACGGTTCCGGAACCCTGACCATCCATGCCGCTTACGGACATGGCATTGTATCCAAAGATGATCTTGTCATCACATCCGGCACTTACGACATCACTGCTGCCCGGCATGCGCTCTCCGGAAAAGATAGTGTGCGTATTGCCGACGGTGTCTTTTCCTTAAATGCAAAAAAAGACGGTATCCACAGCGAAAATACAGACAATGATGAAAAAGGATTTATCTACATTGCCGATGGAATCTTCTCCATCACTTGTGATTCAGATGGTATGGATGCCGAAGAGACCTTGCAGATAGACGGCGGCACCATAACCATCGCAGCCGGGGATGACGGATTGCATGCCGACGGAGACCTCGTCTTAAATGACGGAACTGTTACAATCACCAAAAGTTATGAAGGCTTAGAAGGTAAAACGGTTACCATCACCGGAGGCAGCTACGCTGTAACCTCAAGTGACGACGGTGTAAATGCCGCCGGCGACGGCACCGCAGGGGATTCTTCGGATTCCGCTTCTTCCGATTCATCCCAAAATCAAAAAGCGCCATCCGACACTCCTCCTGAACGGCCACAAAATTCCGATTCCACGGAAATGCCGCAACCTCCACAAAACGCTGACTCTACAGAAGCCCCGCAGCCTCCGCAAAATTCCGATTCCACGGAAATGCCGGAAGCCTCAAAAGGTGCACCGGATGGCAATAACGGTCCCGGACCAGGAAACATGGAAGAGGCCACCGACTACAATCTGATCCAGATCAGTGGCGGTATGCTGACCGTCAACGCTGGCGGAGACGGTCTTGACTCCAACGGTGATCTCACCGTCACCGGAGGTGAAATTTATATTGACGGACCGGTACAGGGCGGAGACGGTGCTCTGGATTGTTCTGGTACGGCAACCATCAGCGGTGGAACTGTCATTGCCGCAGGTTCCAGTGGCATGGCAGAAAATTTTTCCAGCTCATCCTCGCAGGGAAGCATGCTTATCACCGTATCCAGCGCAATGATCTCGGGGAAAATTACACTACAGGATGCCAATGGAAATACACTGCTTTCCTATACCCCTGCAAAATCCTATAATTCCGTTGTAATCAGTTGTCCGAAACTCACCAGAGGAGAAACGTACACACTCCTTGCTGGTGATACCACCACAACTGTTACATTGGATTCCCTCATAAAATCGGTAAAAAAATAAAGTGTGCGTTTACCGCACACTTTCGCGCCCAAGCGGATGCATAGCATAATCTTCTGCTCCGCAAGGTGCGCATCTTTGCCGACTAACCTGCTTTAATTGCCAAGTTCCAGCATGGTATCAATACAACGCTTTGCTTTTACGCGCACCTCTTCGTCCAGCCGGATTTCCTCTCCACCGGTACCTTTTACACACTGGTATACATCTCCAAGTGTGGTCAGTTTCATATTATGACAGACACAGTCTTTTGACAATGGATAAAACTGCTTGTCCGGACATGCAAACTGCAGATGCTGCACAATACTGTTCTCGGTTCCGATAATGAACTCCTTTGCATCACTTTTCTTTGCATAATCCATGATTCCGGTTGTGCTTCCCCGATAATCCGCCAGCTCGGAAACCTCCGGCAGACATTCCGGATGTACCAGAAGAAGTGCATCCGGATGTGCCTTTCGCGCTTTCTCCACATCCCGTTTCGACATGCGGACATGCGTCGGACACCCTCCCTGCAACAGCTTGATATTTTTCTCTGGCACCTGATCGGCCACCCATTTTCCAAGATTGCAATCCGGAATAAACAAAATGTTTTTATTTTCTATATTCTTTACAATCTGAACTGCCGATGAGGAAGTGACACAGACATCACAAATCGTTTTTAACTCGGAAGTCGTATTGATATACGCTACCACTGTATAATCCGGATACATCTTTTTCACCCCGGAAATCAGTTCCACATCCATCTGCTCTGCCATCGGACATCCTGCATTGCTGTTGGATAACAATACCCTTTTCTGTGGGGATAAAATCTTGACCGTCTCTGCCATAAAACGAACCCCGCACATCAGCACGGTGCTCTGCTTCGCTTTTGCAGCCTGCACGCTCAGTCCATAAGAATCTCCCACATAATCAGCCACCTCCCAGATATCATGACTCTGATATGCATGCGCCAGAATACAAATATCCTTTTCTTTTTTCAGGCGGATGATCTCATCCTGCAGTTCTCTTGTAGTTAACATAAAATACTCCTTTTCACGAAATGCCCTTCTATACAGACATTTCTTGTAACATTCGACATATTACATAGAGTATACTCACATGCCCGTCAGGTGTCAAGACACAAAATCAAAACCATGGAAGCTTATGAAATGGAATGATATAGATTTCCTTTGACTCCATATCATCCGTCGTAATATAGGTGTGTTTCCAATAGCGTGCATCCAGGGAAATTTCCCGGTTATCTCCCAACATAAAATAGGAGTCTTTCGGAACCGTAAACGTTTTATCTTCGCCCCCACAATCCGTTTGGACGGAATCATCCAGATAAGCGGATTCATCCAGCGGTTCCCCATTGATGTATACTTTTCCTCCGACAAACGAAACCGTCTCCCCCGGAAGTCCGATCACACGTTTGACCATGGTTTCATTTTCATCTTTCTGATAAAACATGACAATATCGCCACGTTTCGGTTTTTTTTCATCATATGCATGACGGTCTCCGATGAGCCAGTCATGAACCATCAGTGTCGGTTCCATACTCTCAGACGGTACCCGCCCAATCATCAGAAAACATCGGAACGTGATGATAATGGCAAGAAGAACTGCTATGTAAATCACCCATCCGACAATATTTTTTCGTTTTTGTTTTGTCTGTTCGTCCATAGATTCCTCCATTATTTCTGTAATTTAGAATTAATCATATCACACCAAAGGCAAAGATGTTTAAATTTTTTCAAGATTGTAAGTAACGTGAAAAATTTGTGCAATTAATGTAAATCTCTGTGGATATTTTCGGTTGTGAGAACCCCTGTTTCTATGTTAAGATGAAAGTGTCTGTTATATAAAGGAGAAACAGATTTCGAAAAGTTAAAAACTTTAGCGCCATGTACCCCTGTGATACAACTTTCGCTGTACCGAAATAGGAAGCACAGCGCATGAAAATTCCGCTTTCGCGGAAGCAATGTGCGAATGTGATACAGCTTTCGCTGTACCACAGGGGTTAACGAGGATTCAGGTGATCGAAGATTCGGCGGATGCCTGAACGCAGGAACGGGGCTGCGCATACGAATCACAAACAGGATGGTGACATCCGAACAAAGGATTCGTACCCCAATGGAGCCAATTGCATGAGAATTCGCTGACGCGAAGCAATTGGCGTAGGTGATAACACTCACAGGTTACCACATAATGCACAATGAAAAATATTCTGATGAACGAAAACAATATCGGGATCATAAAATTATATGAGAAAAAGGAGATTTCAATTATGTGTGGAATTATTGGATTTACAGGTAAATTAAAAGCTCAGGATGTCCTATTGACAGGACTTGCAAGTCTCGAATACCGTGGATATGACAGTGCGGGAATTGCATACTTTAAAGATACAGGAAAAATCTCACTTCGGAAAACCGTCGGAAAGGTAAAAGATCTGCGTGCCATCTGCGATGACGACAACAATTCTACGTGTGGAATCGGTCACACCCGCTGGGCAACTCATGGTGGTGTTACCAATGCCAATGCGCATCCTCATAAGGTCGGACAGGTTGCGTTGATTCACAATGGTATCATCGAAAACTATCACGAACTTGCCACAAAATACGATCTGACAGATGAGCTGATTTCCGAAACAGATACCGAAGTTGCCGCAGCATTGATCAATAAACTCTACAAAGGAGATCCAAAAGAAGCTCTGCGCAAAGCGGTAGCCGAAATTGAAGGTTCCTTTGCCTTCTGCGTTCTGTTCAAGGATCACCCAGGTGAAATTTATGCAGTAAGAAATGTCAGCCCTATGGTTGCAACTTACTGTGATGACGGTGCTTTTATTGCATCCGATCTGACCGCTTTTATCGCATACAACAAGCGTTATTTCATCGTACCGGAATATCATATTTTAACTATGACTGCAGATGGAATTACGTTAGAAGATTTGGACGGTCATTTTGTAGAGCCGGAATACATGGAAGTAAACTGGGATGTTACCGCAGCCCAGAAAGATGGTTACCCACATTTCATGATCAAAGAAATTCATGAACAGCCGGCAGCCATCACAAGAACCATTACCCCACGTATCAAAGATATGCTTCCGGACTTTTCGGAAGATGCCATTCCGGATTCCTTCTTTGAAAATGTAAGCGACATTACGATCGTTGCCTGTGGTACTGCAATGTACGCGGGAATGGTAGGAAAAACCATGATTCAGAGCCGCCTGCATATTCCGGTTACTGTGGCAATCGCATCGGAGTTCCGTTATGAGGAACCGGTAATCAATGAAAAATCCATGGTGATCGTCGTATCCCAGTCCGGAGAAACCATTGATACTTTAGAAGCTCTTCGCCTTGCAAATAAATATACAAAGAAAACACTTTCTATTGTAAATGTAAAAGGATCCAGCATTGCACGCGAAAGCAGCTATGTATTATATACACATGCCGGTCCGGAAATCGCTGTTGCAAGTACAAAAGCATACACCGTTCAGGTTGCTTCTTTTTACCTGCTCGCATGTAAACTTGCCATGACACAGAAAAAGATTTCTGTTGAAGAAGCCCGTGCCTTTATCGAGACACTGCAGGAAATTCCAAATTACATCGAAGAAGTTCTTGCCCAGGCTCCTGATATCGAACAGCTGACCAAGCGCATGATCAATGCCAACAATGCGTTCTTTATCGGCCGCGGACTCGACTATACACTTTGCATGGAAGGTGCCCTGAAATTAAAGGAAATTTCTTATATTCATGCCGAGGCATATGCTGCCGGTGAATTAAAACACGGAACCATCGCTCTGATCAGTGAAGGCGTTCCTGTCATTGCCGCTGCTACCCAGAAACATGTATACAGCAAAGTCATTTCCAATATCCGGGAAGTAAAAGCCCGTGGTGCTTATGTCATCCTTTTATCCAAGGACAAAAACATCACTGACAATTCTATCTGTGATGTACACATCAGTCTTCCGGATATTGCGGATGAATTTACCATCTTTGAAGCAGTTGTCATCTTCCAGCTGATTGCATATTATACATCAGTTGGAAAAGGATTGAATCCGGATCAGCCACGTAACCTGGCAAAATCTGTAACGGTAGAATAACAACAAGGCTGTCGCTATTGCGACAGCCTTATATTTTTATGTTTTCTTTTGTATTCATACATTACCTGATCCGCCTCAGCCATTGCCTCCTGTATACTCTGATTTTTCGGATCATAATAAGAATATCCGATTGATACCATCGGCAAAATCGGATTGTTTTTTCTCCTTATGTTGATTTCATCAAACAATTCCTGATTAATCTGGTCAACTTTATCCAGATTATTGGTCATAATCACACAAAATTCATCTCCACCATATCGGAAACATTTTCCACTCTTTGCGTAATGTTTTTTGACCATTCTCCCCAACGTCCGCAATACATCATCCCCAAATGCATGACCATAATTGTCATTGATCTGTTTAAAGCCATCCACGTCAAAAAATAAAATCATACATTTTTCTTCTATCTGTTTTATATAATTTTCAAACCCACGACGATTGATCAGTTCCGTAAGTTCATCTGTCTGGTTAATCATCTCTAAAGTAAATACATAGAGCATAATAGCTGTAATTCCAAGTGTGACATAATCAACACGCAGACTGCTGTCGTACAACTGGATAATAATTCCGCCAATCATAAATGCCACGATCAAAAGAAAACCTGCTGCTCCATTATACTGGTACCGTTTTACATTTTTTAAAACGACATAAATACAGTATGCAATGGAAATCATATATGCTGTGATATAAATCCAGTAAAATTCTCCATGCATGTAATTACTATTTTCATCAATATGATAAATAGCACCACCCCAAAATCCAGAGATACATTCTATGAGTGCATGGACTGCCAAATATAAGTAAATAATCTTCTCATTCCGTCTTTCTATAATCCAGGAAATAAAAAATGCAATCGATGGAGCAACAGAAAATTCCACAGCTTTTACCGTAATATGCAAAACCCGCGTAGACACTCCTGTTCCCTGCAGATAATTTCCAAACCATTCACAAAATGCAGCAATAATAATGGCGTTGAACAATTTGTGAAATAAATTTTTTCTTCCCTGCGACAGTGTATGACTCTCATTGATTCCAATCTGCACAATAACCATCGCTGCAATACTCAAAAATATAATTGCTGTGTAATAGCGCAACATTCATTTATCTCCTCTTTTTGTTTTTCATTGTACCAAGTCGCTGGCGCGACGGCTAGCCCTAGATACAAAAAAATATAGCAG
>ERZ808270.262-NODE-262-length-33387-cov-9.198608_pt1 | contig 33387 bp, 27 predicted proteins | sample MGYA00521082_ERZ808270 | MGnify/ENA primary metagenome ERZ808270 (study PRJEB31516, sample SAMN03275594) | gut metagenome | biome: mammalia-associated habitat; material: feces | host: Papio cynocephalus | place: Kenya | collected 2012-07-27 ... | reverse complement strand
CCCGCGACCCCCAGCTTGGAAGGCTAGTGCTCTATCAACTGAGCTATTTCCGCAAGTTAAAGAAAGTGGGTGGTGATGGATTCGAACCACCGAAGGCATAGCCAGCAGATTTACAGTCTGCCCCATTTGGCCACTCTGGTAACCACCCATTCTGTTGCATTGCTTCCTTCTGCAGATGCTTGAAGAAAAACTGCGTTCAGGTTTTCTGTTTTGAGCCTCTTGTCGGATTCGAACCAACGACCCCGAGATTACAAATCACGTGCTCTGGCCAACTGAGCTAAAGAGGCAAATCCTTGCAGCCGTTAAGGCGTACGTTTAGGACGTGTTCTAAAACGGCTGCAAAGATACGACTTATTTTTTATTCACCAAAACTTTTCGGCTTTTTTTTTACATTTTGCGTGTTTTTTCCTTGAATTTGGTCAACTGAACCTTCATTGCGTCTACGCAGAGGTCTACGCCTTCCTCAAATGTGTCGCATGTCTTCTCGACGAAGAGTTTCTGTCCCGGCACTGTCACGGTGAGGCTTGTTTCCTTGTTTTGTGTCGTTGCGGGCTTCACGACCTTGAGCTGCACTTCTGCCGTGCTTATGCCTTCGTATGTCTTCTCGAGCTTTGTCACTTTCTTCTCGATGAAGTCCTGCAGTTTCTCTGTAGCGTCAAAATGGATTGACTGAATCTTGATGTCCATAGTGTCCTCCTTTTCTTTGTTTAAGGTCATTACTTGTGTTTCTTATATATAGTAAGGTATAGCCGTGCTGGGGTGTCATCGTCTCGGATGTGCCTCACTGTAGATTTTCTTCAGTTGCTCGAATGAGGTGTGTGTGTATATTTCCGTCGTCGCTATGCTCTCATGTCCGAGGAGTTTCTGCACGCTCTCTATGTCGGCGCCGTTGTTGAGCATCGCTGTGGCGAACGTGTGACGTAGCACGTGGGGTGAGCGTTTCTTTAGATTGTCTACGGACGAGAGCACCTGCTTCACCATTCGCCTCACCTGAGGATTCGTCACGCGCGCCCCCTTGAGGGTGCGGAAGAGTGCGTCGGTGGGCTGCGGCTTTACCGTGGCATCGCGAAGCGCGGTGTAGGCTTGCAGTTCATGCCTCAGCTCGTCGCCGAAGGGTATGGCGCGTTGCTTGTTGCCCTTACCCGTGACGCGTATCTCGCCGCGCGAATAGTCGACGGAACGATTGTCGAGACCGGTGAGCTCCGAGATGCGGATTCCGGTTTCGTAAAAGACGAGCATTATCGTGCGCGTGAGCTTTGCTTCGTAGCTGTCGCCCCACTCCATGTCGTCGAGCAGGCGATCCATGTCGCTCTCGCGCACAAACTGCGGTAGCGGGCGGTTGAGCTTCGGACGGTTGACGATGTGTGCAGGGTCGCGCTCGACGAGCTGTCTTGACAGCGCGTAGCGGTAGAACGACTTCACAGCGCTCAAGCGACGGGCAACGGACGTCGGGCGGTTGCCGCGGTCGAGCATATCTTCCAGCCAGCAGCGTATGATTTCGGTGCTGACAGTGGCAAGGGTCGCTTGCGGGTCGGCGCCATGGACGTATGCCATGAATGCCTCAAGGTCGCGGCGGTAGCTCTCGACGGTATGCTCTGAGCGGTTGCGCTCGTAGCGCAGATAGTCAAGGAACGCTTCTATTCCCATTTCACCTTATTCGTTTTATTTCGACAACGAAAATACAATTATTTTCCCGTTCGAGCAAATTTTTCCGTCTATTTTTTTCATTTTAAACGTTTCTTTTCATTATCCGCGACAGAAAGTGCGAAGAGTCTGCACTGCATACCTTATTTATATAAACCGGAAGTACTACGGGGAGCGACACGCCCGTGAGGTTTGCCGAAGTGAGCGGATGCAGACGGCAAGACATACGACAAGGCATAAAAACACAAAGACGGCAAAGGCAACCCCTCTTATATTATGGGGACAGCCTTTGCCGTCGTCATCCTCATCGCGTCTGTTCCGGCGCGAATGACTTGCTGTATTTAAGAATGATTATATGTCTAAAGTGTCGTGTACACCTCCTGGTTCATCCGACGTCTGCCGCGATGCGTGCCGCGGAGCGTCATTAGTTGGTTAGACTGAGGGGAGATTACTCCTCGTTAGCGCGGAGCTGCTGTACGTAGATAGCGTGCTCCATCTTGAGTCTCTTCAGTACAGAGGGCTTGTTGTACTGCTGGCGTGCGCGCAGCTCTTTTACAACGCCTGTCTTCTCGAACTTTCTCTTGAACTTCTTGAGTGCTCTCTCGATGTTTTCACCGTCTTTAACTGGTACAATAATCATTTTGTTTTCTTTTTATTTATTTGGTTATACTTATTTTTTGTCTGTCCTGTGGCGTCTACCACAAAAGCGGATGCAAAGTTACTGATTATTTGCGGATTAGCCAAATTTTTACGCCTTTTTGTTTTTCCACATGGGCCTGTTGAAGCAAAAAAAGCAGCAAGCTGTCCCTGTTTTCACGGAAATGCTTGCTGCTTTTTGTCGTTCTTGGCGACTTGCCGACAGATGACGTCTGCCGCCTCACAGGAGTTTTACTTTCCGTGGTGCTCGTCAGATACTGTCAACTTCTTGCGGCCATGAGCGCGGCGAGATGCCAATACGCGACGACCATTCTTTGTAGCCATGCGCTCGCGGAAGCCATGCTTGTTCACGCGGCGGCGGTTGTGCGGCTGAAATGTTCTTTTCATTGTCCTTATTTTTGTTTATTTGTTATTATTCACGCTTTTGGGTTGCAAAATTACTCATAATTTTCCAAACAACAAAGGGTTACGCGCTTTTTAGCATCATTTTTTTCATTTTTTCGCATAAATACCTCACGTACAATAAAGAAAACTGGCAAGGATTTTCGATTTATCGATTTTTTCTGTAACTTTGCAGCGATTTTGCAGGAAATATACAATAATACAAAATAACAACAAAAATGATTAATTCACAAGACATCAAGATGGGAACTTGCATCCGTATGGACGGCAAGCTCTTCTTCGTTATCGACTTCCTTCACGTAAAGCCGGGCAAGGGCAACACTTTCATGCGCGTTAAGCTGAAGAACGTAGTGGACGGCCGCGTGCTGGAGCGCCGCTTCGACATCAGCGAGAAGCTTGAGGATGTGCGCGTTGAGCGTCGTCCCTATCAGTACCTCTACAAGGAGGGCGAGGACTATATCTTCATGAACCAGGAGACTTTCGACCAGATTCCTATCGCAAAGGATCTCATCACTGGTGTCGACTTCATGAAGGAGAACGATATCATCGAGGTGGTTTCTGACGCTTCTACCGAGACTGTGCTCTTCGGCGAAATGCCGGTGAAGACCAACCTCCGCGTTACTCACTCCGAGCCGGGCATCAAGGGCGACACTGCCACTAACACTCTCAAGCCTGCCACTCTCGAGACTGGCGTTGAGATCCGCGTGCCTCTCTTCGTGAACGAGGGCGACCTCGTGCAGGTTGACACTCGCGACGGCAGCTATCTGCAGCGCGTGAAGGAGTAAGGATAAAAGTAAAAGAGTAAAAGAGTAAAAAAGTAAAAAGTATTTGGGATAGCTATATGGCGCACAACGATGCTGCCATGCCCCGATGCTTTCTACCTTTTTACTCTTTTTCTTTTTGCAGCGCCCCACCCCTTTTTACTTTTTTACCTCTTACAACGCCCCACCCCTTTTTACTTTTTTACCTTTTTATCCTTTTACCCTTATGAAGTACTCTTTTATCATTCCCGTATACAACCGCCCCGACGAGGTCGACGAACTGCTCGAGAGCATGACGCGCCTCACGCTCGACGACTTTGAGGTTGTCGTAGTGGAGGACGGCTCTGCCGTTCCATGCAAGGATGTATGCGCGAAATATGACGGCAGACTCGACATACGCTATTTCTCCAAGTCCAACAGCGGACCTGGTCAGACGCGCAACTACGGCGTGGAGCGTGCCCGAGGCGAATACGCTATCATCCTCGACTCCGACGTGGTGCTGCCCGAGGGCTATCTCGCTGCCGTCGACGAGGAGCTGCGCCGCGAGCCTGCCGACGCCTTCGGAGGCCCCGACAGTTCGCACCCGTCGTTCACCCCGACGCAGAAGGCTATCTCCTACTCCATGACGTCGTTCTTCACCACGGGCGGCATACGCGGCGGCAAGAAGAAGCTCGACAAGTTCTATCCACGCTCGTTCAACATGGGTGTACGCCGCGACAAATACATGGAGCTGGGGGGATTCTCGAAGATGCGCTTCGGCGAGGACATCGACTTCTCCATACGCATCTTCAAGGCCGGACTGCGCTGCCGCCTGTTCCCGGAGGCTTGGGTGTGGCACAAGCGACGCACCGACCTAAGGAAGTTCTTCCGCCAGGTGTACAACTCGGGCATAGCGCGCATCAATCTCTACAAGAAATACCCGGAGTCGCTGAAGCTGGTGCACCTGCTGCCGATGGTGTTCACGGTGGGCGTGATAAGTATGCTGGTTTTGGCTGTGGCACTCTTGGCGGTTTGCCCCGCTTGGGCGTGGCTGCCGATTGTGCCTCTCGCTCTCTATGCGCTGCTTATATTCATCGATTCGGCATGCCTCAACCACAGCTTGAAGATCGGACTCATCAGCATAGCTGCCGCCTACACGCAGCTCATCGGCTACGGCCTTGGATTCATAGAGTCGTGGTGGAAGAGATGCGTGATGAAGCGGGGAGAGTTCTCGGCTTTCGAGAAGAATTTTTATAGTTAGTTGACGAGGAGACGAGTTGACAAGTTGACAAGGAGAGTAGTTGACGAGGAGATTATTAGGAAAGGCATATTTCCTTGTTTACTCGTATCTTGTCAACTCGTCAACTTGTCTACTCGTCAACTGTTTCGCAAGTTGCAAGCTTGCGAAACTTGAATCTTTCATAGTAACGGGATGGAAAAGGACAATATTATTACTGGTAATGCGGGGTTTGCAATAACACAATGGGCGGAGGCCGACCGCCCACGCGAGAAGCTCCGCGACCGCGGGGCGGAGACGCTCACCGACGCCGAGCTGCTCGCCATACTCATAGGGTCGGGCACGCCGCGCGTGAGCGCCGTGCAACTGATGCAGCAAATCATCAGCGACTGCGACGGCAATCTGAACACTCTCGGAAAGATGTCGCTCGAGCAGCTGATGAGCTACAACGGTATCGGCGAGGCGAAAGCCATCACCATCCTCGCCGCTTGCGAGTTTGGCAAGCGCAGGGCAGTGAGCAAGGCGGCGGAGCGCCCAGACATGGGGTCGGCAATGGCTGTATATGAATATATGCACCCGAAGATGCAGGATCTCGACACCGAGGAGGCGTGGGTGCTGCTGATGAACCAGCGTCTGCAGCTGATAAAGGCTGTCAAGCTGTCGCACGGCGGACTCTCGGAGACGGCGGTCGACGTGCGCGTCGTGCTGCGCGAGGCGCTGCTCGCCAACGCCACCGTGCTGACGCTTGTGCACAACCACCCCTCGGGCAACGCGCGTCCGTCGGGCGATGACGACCGGCTGACGCAGAAGCTGAAGCGTGCCTCGGAGACAATGCGCATATATATGGTCGACCATGTCATCATTACCGACGGCCGCTACTACAGCTATGCAGAGGAGGGGAAGCTGTAAGTGAGGGTTTTGACACACCCTCTACATTCTCCGGTAGATCTCTGCCAGTTGACTGGCAGCCTTAGTCCATGAATAGCGTTTCAGTCGCTCGTTCTGCTTCTCCACAAGCCTGTTGCGCTCATCGGTCGTCTGGCGATAGAACGTCTCGAACTGTCCGTCGAAATCCGTTCCCCGCTCGTCCATATCGAAATATACCGCCGCATCGCCAGCAATTTCAGGGAAGCAACTCGCGTTGTTCAACAGTACTGGGCATTTCGCCTTGTATGCCTCAAGAATCGGGATGCCGAACCCCTCGTAAGACGAGGGATAGACAAACGCTACAGCGTAGTGGTAAAGGTCGAGCATCTCTTGGTTTGTCCTTGCAAAGCGATGGACGAACCGCGCCTTTACGCCCCATTCCTCAAACATTCTGTTCTCCTCGTCTGTAAAAGGCTTGCCAGTACAAACAATCTTCAAATCCTTATGGCGCTTCAATATCGGCAGACAACTTTTGGCAAAAGTATTGAAGTTTTTATAGTAATGACGCTCACCGACGTAGAGAATATATTCATAATCATGCACAATTTCCGGAGTCGGTACATAAGGATTCTCGTCCACGCCATGATAGACAACACTCACATTGTCTTCCTTTATCCCCATCATGCGACACAAGTCGTTTTTCGTGTGCTCGCTGACAGCAATGACATGTGCGGCGCGGGGTATTGTCATTTTCTTGAAAGCAATCTGCCAATTGTCACTCTTGTAGTATTGCGGATAAAGTTCGGGTATCATGTCATGAACCGTGATAGCGTAAGGCTTACAGCCGATGTATTTCAAGAAGTAGGGGTCAAAGAAAGTAGGGTGGAACACGTCGAAATCGCCTTCTCTGAGTTGCTCCACTGTCTCCAGCCGATTTATCTTCGGCTTGTGGTTCCACTGCGAGTAGGCGCCATGTCGGACATTGTAGCAAAGTTTGAACAACACATATTTCAAGACGGAATCCTTACGGCAGAGAAATTTCTCATAGATGCCGCCCGCCTTGGCAAACCCCAGCTCCTGCAGATAGGCATTGTCTGTCTCCAGCACGCCGACACGCGCCTGCACGTCGCTGGGCAAGTGTCTGTACAGTTCGGCAAAGCAACGCGACACGCCGCCATGGTTCTGCATGTCGAAAGCCTGTGAATCGTATAATACTTTCATACTATGAACTAATCCGTTTCAGTCAAACAATCCGTTTCAGTCAAACGAACAAATCTTTAAAGAAGAATTTTAAGCCATTGCGCAACAATTTCCAGTCGCGCGCCAGAGGCTGTTTCCTCATGGCAATTTTCACCTTGTAGCGGAGAATGTATGCAAGACGTTCTTTCTTCTGCTCCTTTGTCTCCGCCGGATTCGGGATTTTTTTCAAATCTCCGAACAGACGTACAAGCTCTTGTCTGCGTTCATCTTCCGCCAAACTCACATTCTGTGAGGAGATTCCGTCAAAATAGAAGGTAGCCACTATTGTCTGCAGCGACTTGTAGGTGCAATGATCCAGATACCAGCACTCCAGGAAATGTGCCCAATCGGAAACGATTCTAAAGCTTTCATCGTACGGACGTGCCCTTAGCAACTCTGTTTTTATGAATGTTGACTGATGTTGCAAGGAATGTTCCTTCACGAAATTGAAAGACATTACTTTGGGCGGCAAGCACAACGCGACATGGTCGTCCTCTACTACAACCGTCTGCCCAGTGCAGTAGTCGCTGCCGTCAAGTTCCTTGGCAGCAGCCTCAAGCGAGAGAGCGGAAAAGAAGTTGTCACCGGAGTTCATGAAGATGCAGTATTCTCCATGTGCCATGGCTACAGCTTTGTTCATGGCGTTGTAGATGCCTCCGTCTTTCTCGCTTACCCAAGCGTCAATGCCCGGCTGTGCTTCTATGTATTCCCGGCTCCCGTCCGTGGATTCTCCGTCTACCACCACATATTCAAAGTCGTCGAACGTCTGCGACAAGACCGAAGGCACCGTGCGTCTCAGTCCTTGCAGATTATTGTAATTAATGGTGATAACCGTTATTTTCTTCATTCCTTTCTCCTATTTTTTTATGTTGGCAATCTATATCTCTTAAAACCGTTAATATTCGCAATGTAAACTGTGCCAAGGAGGGGTATCACTTTCGTCATTTCTCTTGCCAGTCTCCGCCCAAATGCAAAATTAGCAAAATCAGTTCATCTACGCAATCATCCGACCTATTATATTTACTAAAGTTTCGTATTTGTGGAATTTAAAGTAAATAAAGAAGTTATAGAAGTTAAAGCCGCATGTAATATACTACGAGCATTTATTTAATGTTTTTTTTACTATTGGCTATCGCCCGGTTCTACCGCTTGCCTAAGACATCAGTGGAGAAGTTTCCTTGAGCTTCGCGAAAAACTCCTCAACATTCGTTACATTCGAGTAAATCAGAAAGTAGAATAATTAACGGCATTACACGGGGAATAATTAACGGTATTATACGGGGAATATAATTAACTTAAGTTTCTGATTTGTGGAATTTAAAGAAATTAAAGAAGTTAGAGAATTTAAAGCCATATGCAAAAGTCTATATGTATAGTTTTTACACACGATTTTGCCATTTTTTGCTATTGTCTTTAACTTCTAAGCCGCCATTGGCGGCGATAACTACTTTAAATTCTTTACATTCCTCTAAATCCGAAAGTTGAATAATTAACGGCATTATACGGGGAATATAATTAACGGTATTATACGGAAAATAATTAACGGTGATTAGACGATTATCAGTAATTATAATTCGTGTAATATCCGTTAATTATTTTCCGTATAATACCGTTAATTTTCCGCTCTAAATTTCGGATGAAACGTTTTTCCCCCTTTATCGGGGGCGAGGGCGCCCCCTCTCCCAGTTATAGCGAGGGCGCCCCACTCCCAGTTATTAGCGTCTCTACTTGGTGATACGCCTTTTCCACACTGCAAACCATACGGCAGCGATGAGCAATGCCCCACCGCCCACAGCGTAGCCTACGCCGTAGGGCAAGCCGAAGGCTGTCTTCGACACCATGAGGAAGGTCGAGCAGACGGTGGTCATGAAGAGTGCCGGGATGAGCGTGATAAAGTAGGGCTTCTTCTCGCGCACGAGATAGACGGTGATCGTCCAGAGGGCGAAGACGGAGAGCGTCTGGTTCGCCCATCCGAAGTACTGCCAGATGGTGTTGAAGCCGTCGGGGTTTGCCATCTGCCAGATGAGCATGGCAAAGGAGGCGGCGAAGAGGGGCACGCAGATGTAGAGGCGGTTCTTCTTAGGGCGCTGGTTGAGCCTCAACGCCTGTGCGATGATGAGTCGGGCGGAGCGAAACGCCGTGTCGCCGCTCGTTATCGGGGCTGCCACCACGCCGAGCATGGCGAGCACTCCGCCAAGGAGTCCGAGCCAGTCCTTGCAGACGAGGTTGACCACCATCGGGGCTGAGGTGAGAAATCCCTTGTCGGCTCCGCCTGCTATCTGCTCGTAGCCCGGCTGCGGCGCATCGTAGAAGAACCACATCGACACCGTCGCCCAGACGAGTGCCACGAGTCCCTCGGTTATCATGGCTCCGTAGAATATCGGTCTGCCCTTGCGCTCCGACTGCAGGCAGCGCGCCATGAGCGGGCTTTGCGTGGCATGGAAACCGCTGATGGCTCCGCAGGCGATGGTGATGAAGAGGCAGGGGAAGATGCTGTCGGTGAAGGTGGATGGACTCGCCTCCTTGCCCATGTTGCCGAGGCCGTCCCACAGTTCGGGCAACTGCGGCATACGCACTACGAGCACCGCCACGAGTGCCACTGCCATGAACAACAGCGAGAAGGAGAAGAGCGGATAGACCTTGCCTATTATCTTGTCTATCGGGAGCATCGTCGCCACTACGTAGTAGGCGAAGATGAGCACTATCCACATGGTCGTGGAGCCCCAGATGCCATGGAGTATCTCGGCAGGAGAGTAGACAAACACCGTGCCGAGCATCACGAGCAGGAACACGGCAAAGACAAGCAGCACCTTGGCTGCCGCGCTGCCGAGATACTTGCGCACGAGCTCCGGCAGGTCGCAGCCGCCGTTGCGCATGGAAAGCATGCCCGTGAAATAGTCGTGCACGGCGCCGGCGAAAATGCAGCCGAACACTATCCACAGATAGGCTGCGGGGCCGAACTTCGCGCCCATGATGGCTCCGAAGATTGGGCCGGTGCCGGCGATGTTTAGGAATTGTATCATGAACACCTTCCAGTAGGGCATGGCGACATAGTCCATGCCGTCCGCCTTTGCCACGGCTGGCGCCGGGCGGTCGTCGGGCGAGAACACGCGCTCCACGAAGCGTCCGTAAACGAGATAGCCCACGACGAGGGCTACGAGTGAAATGAAAAACGTTATCATTTTATCTTATTTTTAGTTATTTTGGTTCGGTCTTGCAAAGACAATGCAAAAGTATAGCTTTTTATTGTAACTACGAGTGCCGTATTACGGGATTTTTTAGCTAAATTTGCATATACAATCAAAAATAACAACGAAGAATATGACACAAGAAGAGAAAACAAAGATAGAAGAGCGCATCGTGGATGTGCTCAAGACTGTGTACGACCCCGAAATTCCGGTGAACATCTACGACCTCGGCCTCATCTACAAGATCGACGTGGCAGACGATGGCAACGTCGACATCGACATGACGTTCACCGCCCCCTCCTGCCCCGCCGCCGACTTCATCCTTGAGGATGTGCGACAGAAGGTGGACACCATCGAGGGCGTGAAGTCTGCCAACGTCAACCTCGTCTTCGAGCCCGTGTGGGACCAGAGCATGATGACGGAGGAGGCACGTGTCGAATTAGGATTTGATTGAGTTTTCTCAAAATTCAAAATTCAAAAACTCATGAAGAACGTATATTTCCTTAGCGACGCCCACCTCGGTTCGTGGGCGATAGACCATAGCCGCACGCAGGAGCGGCGGCTCGTGAGATTTCTTGACTCCATAAAGACAAAGGCACGCGCCATATATCTGCTCGGTGACATGTTCGACTTCTGGTACGAATGGCGCTACGTGGTGCCGAAAGGCTTCACGCGCTTTCTCGGTAAGCTGTCGGAACTGACCGACATGGGCATAGAGGTCCACTACTTCACGGGCAACCACGACATCTGGACCTACGGCTACCTGGAGGAGGAGTGTGGCGTCATCGTGCACACCAAGCCCGAGACCGTCGAAATCTACGACCGCGTGTTTTATCTCGCCCACGGTGACGGACTCGGCGACCCCGACCGCAACTTCAAACTCATACGCCGCGTCTTCCACAGCCGCACCTGCCAGGTGCTCTTCAGCTCGCTCCATCCGCGCTGGGCGATGTGGTTCGGACTCAGCTGGGCGAAAAGCTCGCGCCTGAAGCGTGCCGACGGCAAGGAGCCGCCATACATGGGTGAGGACAAGGAGCATCTCGTTCAATACGCCAAAGGCTACATGAAGACCCACTCCAACATCGATTACTTCATGTTCGGCCACCGCCACATCGAGCTCGACCTCTTCCTCTCGAAGAAGACACGCATGATGATTCTCGGCGACTGGATAACGCAGTTCACCTATGCCGTGTTCGACGGTGAACACATGTTCCTTGAGGAATATGTGGAGGGAGAGAGCCAACCATGACGCTCTGCCCCACTCACCATCACGCCCTATTCCATCTTATGCACACTATTATCAGAAACCTTCTATCTGCCCTCCTGCTTGCCGCCATGCTCGTAGCCTGCGGCGGCAACGCCGAGGTGCAGCGGCAGTTGGCTGTAGCCGACAGTCTCATCAACATCGACCCCGACTCTGCACTCCACACCCTGCGCGCCATCGACTACAAGAAGGTAGACGCTGACTGCGACCGCGCCTACTACAATCTCGTGCTCAACAACATCAAAGGCAAGACCGACGGCTGGATGTCGCTCAGCGACATCGACTACTGCATCGACTACTACACACACCACTACAACCCACAAAGGTTGCAGCGCAGCTACTATTGCCGTGGCATGGCTGACGAGAAAATCTCCAAGAACACAAAACAAGCCATCATTGACTACAAAAAAGCAGAAGATTTGTTCGAGGAAGCAAAGGACAGCCTGCTACAATGCGAAATTTATAGAAGCATTGTTGAATTTAATGCAAATTATTATAACACCTCAAACATCATCCAATATTCCCAAAAAGAATTGCACATAGCAAAAGAAACCAACAACATTGACCTAATTACTTCCGCACACAATGATATGGTGTACTCTATGTATATACAAGGGGAAAAGGATAGTTGTATACATTATGCAAATTTGGCATTAAGAACAATTAACAATTGTAGTAAACAGACTAAAGCCACAACATACAAGGAAATAGCGAATATTTACCGTGAGTTTTTGGAGATGCCTGATTCTGCAATATTCTATTATAAAAAAGCTTATGAGCTTATACCACACAACAACACTTTGGTCTTCCTTGGTTATGCATATTTAGAAAATGGAGAAGACGAGAAAACAAATCACATTGTAGAAGATTTGCTGAAAGACAACAATGCTGAGATTAAAGCTCTTGGAATATACCTCTGCTCAAGAATGTATTTGAAAAACAAAAATTACCCAAAGGCTTACAAAAAATTGGAAGAAGCAACTGAATTAAGCGACAATGTAGACACGTACAAAATCGCTACGGAAATGGGCTATCTACAGAAGAGATTCGACAATGAGGCCCTAAAAACACGGGCAACAAAAAAAATCCAAAATATAGTGATAATATCATTAGCCTCCATCCTCAGCTTGACATGCGTCATATTATTAAATACTATTCGATTAAGAAGCAAGGACAAACGCTTAAAACTTTTAGAACTAAAAATTTCACGCTTGGATTATACTATGTACAATATTAAAAAGGAGAAGAATAAGTCCATAGAAGAAAAATGTAACGCACTCAAGATTATTATCCAGGAGAAACAAAATGCTTTAAAAAAGATTGAAAAAGAAAACAAGAAACTGTCTATAGCCAACTCGTCATACAAGAAAAAGACTACAGAAATCTCGGAAGGATTGCAATATATGTTTTATATATTACAGAATGAAAATGGGCTACAACTCGGCAAGGAAGAACGAATGAAATTTATAGCTTGCTACAAAATTCTTGATGGCGACTTTGTAGATAAAGTCGAACATGCCTGTGATTGTTCTCTATCTTTACAAGAAAAGACATTATGTATTCTGTATAGAATAAACAAATCTTCAACTGAAATTAAATTGATACTCGGCATGTCTAACGACGCCTATCGCCAAGCAAAAAGCCGAATGCTGAGAAAGCTAAAAGAGGAACCTTCACTCAAGCGATTTTGTGACAAAATAGCAGAAAACGCATAGAAAGCATTTCCGGAACTCATTACAAATCAACGCCTTAGCAATATACATTCTGTCACATCCTATTGCATAATGAAAAAATAACGGCTAATTTTGCATTGAACTTTAAAACAAAGAGCAATGAAAAAATTAGCAGTTTTTTTATTTGGTACTATTCCAAAAAAACAGAGGATTGTGCCCCTCTACTCTATACTTATTTATTCACTAAATTAATAACTTTATGAAAAAAATTATTTTTATCTTAGGTTTCTTCATCTCATTGACAATATGTACATCCTGCTCAAATGACGAGGCCATAACAACAAACACAACAAATGAAATCGAAGGAAGTTATAATCAAGGCTTCAATACGCTAAAAGAAGACATCTACGAATACAATGTGAACACATTCCACCCTACACGCAATATTTGGGGATTTTTTAAGAAACTATGGAAAAAAGTCGCTGTTGTTACGGCTGATGCTCTCGGTGGTACTGTCGGCGCAGTCTTTGGTGGCGGTGTGCCTGGAGCTCTTGCAGGAGCTGGTATAGCTTCCGGAACCGCAGGAGCCATTATAAACAAATCAATCAATGTAAAAATAAAATTAAGTACAAATCCGAGTGATATCAACACCGACTTTAACCGTTGTGCTGTTCCTACATCTATAGTATTTCCTGATACGACAGCTTTCAATGGCATAAATTTAAACAAGGATGTAATAAAAGGAGAACCAGACGGACCTAAATTCAATGTTACAATGAACGAGGATAGCATTGGTTATCACCATAATAAGGTTCTCTTCACCATTTTCAATGACTCCACTAAGAGAGAGTATTTTAATTCTCTATCAAGTCTTCAGCAAGCGAATTATATTATCAAAGAACTCCGTAACGATAACTATCTGAGCACATTCACAAACAAACTCAAGTACAACAATGATTCTATAATGAAAATAACGGGGCTTGTTGATTATATTTTTAAGACAGCAGAAAAGGCAGAAACAGAGGATGAATTCTTCGATAATCTTGCCTCAAATCCCAATATTGACAATAACATTGTTGATATTTTAAGGGAGGTTGTAAATGGACTAATGCAAATAGACCCTAAAGAAGACGACGGCAAATATGCCCAGCAGGTAACTGAATATATAGACAATTCCAATATCCCCGACTTTGCCAAACGTCAACTTCATTACAGTGTTGTCATTGCTAATGCCAGTAACCATTTATGGAACATTCCTACTGGATTAGACAAAAATCCGGAAATTCCACACCCCAATCCGTCTACTGACGACATGAAATAGTGCATGAACGTAAAACATGAAATGCAATAAGATTGCAAGCTAAAAAAAATGGACATATTGTAAAATAAGCTAATTATACGCCATTTATGCAATAAATAGCATGAAAAGCAATACATTTGCGCATATTTAAGACGCTACGTCATCAAACCAATAAATCATTCATTATGGCAACAAAAAGATTCAGAACACTCCTTATGGCAACCGCCGTGACATTCGCCGCAACGGCAACAGCACAGAACGCGTCCGACTCAAAGTCGTTCGCCAACCGTCTTCTGCTCGGCTTCAACGTCGGCACGGGCACGCCAAGCAAGCATATCACTCCCGTCAACATCGCCGCGCAGGTTGGCTACCGTTTTATCCCCAACATGTACGCCTTCGTGACTGTAGAAGGCGGCTCGTCGCTCTACCACAAGGACGACGTAAAGACATGGGGCAGCACCAACGGACTGGGCGGCGGACTGGGCTACACGTTCTACCGCGACGGCGCGCTCAACCTCAGTGCCGAGGCTTCCGCCATGGGTACTGTTGGCAGCCCCGACTTCAAGCAGACCACATTCGACGTGCGCTGCGTCATGCAATACCACATGGGATCGCTATCCCTCGGCTTCCGCCACTCTTCATCCAACACCACCGGCGTACCCGACTACAACGGAATGTACGCCACAATAGGTTGGAGGCTGTAAAAGCGAGTTGACAAGTAAACAAGGAAATTTGCCTTGCCGGTTTAAGCCTTGCAAACAACGATTTTCAAGAAAATGCATATTTCCTTGTTTACTTGTATCCTTGTCTACTTGTCTACTTGTCTACTTGTCTACTGTTGAGCAAGTTGCGAACTTGCGAAACTTCAATAATTACAATTCAAACTTGTAGCCAAGTGTAAACTGGAACACGCTGTTGCGTGAGTCCAAGCCGTCAATGACCTTTGTGCAGCCGATATTGTAGCGGGCATCAAGCACTACATTGTAGAATTCATAGCTCAGGCCAACGGGTATGGAAAAGTCAAACGACTCTGCCTTGTCCACATCCTCAGTTTGGCTCTCACCAAGACCGCTCAGCTTCACTTGGTCGTTCACCTTGAAGCCTGGCTGAATACCTGCCTTCAGAGCCAATCCCTTGAATACGTACACGTTGGCGAGAATTGGAATGTTGACATAGTCAATCTTGTTGGTGGCAGTGAAGGTCTTTCCCATTATTTTCTGGTCGTACTTGCTACCCTGCATCGAATAAAGCACACCTGCCGAGATGCCGAGCATCTTTGTGGCCTGATACTGTGCCTCTACGCCGGCTGCCAAGCCACAACGCGGGTCGCTACCATCGGAGTTGGTCATCATAGCGACATTGAGTCCTACTTTAGGCTGCAATGTGAACGAGCCTACTGATTGCTGTGCATAGGATGCTACAGACACGAGCATCACTACTGCCATAAGGAATAATTTTTTCATAATTTCCGTTTTTAGTTAACTTATATGTTTGTCGATTGCAAAGTTATGGCAAATAAAAATTGTGGCAAAGCGATATTTTTCCTATTATTATCATTCTTTTCTGAATTTTTGTTCATAAATTCCGTTTCAGACATGTCGTACAATCACCGTTAAATATATTTACTAAAGTTTCGGATTTAAGTGCGAAGTTGGTTCTCAGAGCCTTCGGCTACTGAGAAATGGTCAAAGGAACACGGAGCTTAGGCAGGCTGTATCAGTGATAGCAAATATTGTACATGGAGTAAAAAAGTGTTACAAAAGTTTTTTGCGTTTTAGAGTGTCGGGCAGCAGGAGGAGCGGTGTTTATTGCTCTCCGCGCCACTAATTTTATGGTTGATGGGCATAAAAAGCCCTTTTCCCACGTTTTTCTCCTCGCAAAACGCTTCGTCATGCCACTTAAAATGGCGCTTCTTGGATGCTAAAGTGACGCTTTAGCATCTCTAAAGTGCCACTTTAGGTGGCATTCGCCATTGCACATTAAAGCCTCGACCGCGTCAAACAGTTGGCGCACAGCGCGTTCCGCCAGCACATCCAAAACTGCGAAAAATACGCCGAAGGGCTATCCTCTCCGTTCTGAAGGCAGTTATAGGCAAGCAGAGATGCAAATATCCGACAAGCATCCGCCCTTGCACACTTGTCTACTCGTCTACTGGGAGGTGTGTAAAAATTCAAAATTGCAACCTTATCCGTAGCGGAGGTCTCCGGCCTCCGCAGCACCCGCTGCCCACAATTATCTACCGCTTGCCTAAACAAGAACTTCTAAGCCGCCATCATCGGCAAAGTTTCCTTGAGCTTCGCGAAAAAGCTCCTCTACATTCGTTACATTCGGGTAAATCAGAAAGTTGAATAATTAACGGTATTACACGGAAGAATTTAATTAACGGTATTACACGGAAAATAATTAACGGTGATTATTCGATTATTAGTTATTATAATTCGTGTAATATCCGTTAATTATGTTCCGTATAATACCGTTAATTTTCCACTCTAATTTTCGGATGAACCGTTTTTCCCCCTTTTCGGGGGCGAGGGCGCCCCCTCTCCCAGTTATAGCACCTCTACTCGGCAATGAGCCTTTTCCACACTGCAAACCACACGGCGCTATGAGAGTTTTGACACATCCTCATGTATTCGACGTGTTGCCAGTGAATTTCCTTGTCTACTTGTATCTTGTCTACTTGTTTACTGTTGAGCAAGTCGAGGACATGCGAAACTTAAATAAGATAGGCGGCATCTCAACAATAAAAACAAGCAAGCTTGGAATTGCAATTCTTATCTTTGCAATTCTTGTATTGTCTTCGATTTGCACTATCTTTAAATAAGATAGGCGGCATCTCAACAATAAAAACAAGCAAGCTTGTTTTGTATTGTCTTCGATTTGCACTATCTTTGCATCATGGCAAAAGAACAGACAACGGTGCGCGAGCGCTTACGTACAGAACTGCGCGAGCCACGACGCTACAAGGTTATAATCTACAACGACGATTTCACGACAATGGATTTTGTCGTACATGTCCTCGAGTCCGTATTCTTCAAGTCTGCCGAGGAGGCGGAGACTCTGATGCTCAACGTCCACAACCATGGCAGTGCCGTCGTCGGCATTTACAGCTACGACGTGGCACAGTCGAAGGTGCGCAAGGCGACAATGATGGCGAGGGAGGAGAACTTCCCGCTGCGACTGGAGTGTAAGCCTGAGTAGGAATTAGGAATTTGGAATTTGGAATTAGGAATTTGGAGTTACGAATTTGGAATTAGGATTGAGGAATTAGGATTTTATGAACAACAGCAAATACTTATCTTCTGCTATAAAGACAGCTATTGAGGACTGTAGTTTTTGGCGACATGAGTTTGTGACGCCGGAACATGTGCTCTACGCTTTCACCCAACAGAAGCCGTTCGTCGACGCCCTCGGATGGCTGTCGGTGCAACCGAGCAAGCTGACGGGAGAGCTGGAGAGATTTTTCATGTCTATGGAGACGGTGCCCGACGGACGCAAGTATGCCATTGAGGGCTCGGAGCAGTTCTCGCAGCTGATGTCGCTTGCCGTGAAGCAGGCGCAATTCTCCGAGGTGGACATCATCGACGTGCCTCACGTGGCGGCTGCCATGCTGATGCTTGAGGACTCCATGGCTGCCTATCTGCTGCATGAGACGATCGGCAACGAGCAAGGGGAGTTTATGCAGGCTCTCGTGTCTTGCTACGAGACTATCTCCGGACAAACGGCTGCCGACGGCAAGGAGAACAGCGCGGAGGAGCCCGACCCTTGGCGAAAGCTCGTAACGTGTCTCAACGCCACCTACAAGCAGCACAACCCGCTCATCGGACGCGAGGCGGAGCTGGAGCGCACCATCCAGGTGCTCTGCCGCAAGGATAAGAACAATCCGCTGCACGTCGGCGAGCCTGGCGTGGGCAAGACGGCGCTTGTCTACGGGCTGACGGCGATGATAGAACGCGGCGACGTGCCCGAACGCCTCAAGAATGCTCATGTCTACATGATGGACATGGCGACAATGGTGGCAGGCACGCAGTTTCGCGGCGACTTCGAGAAGCGCATCAAGATGGTGATGGAGGGACTTGCCGCCGAGGGCAACGCCATTCTCTACATTGACGAGATACACAACCTCGTGGGGGCTGGACGCAACGGCGACGCATCGCTCGACGCATCCAATATGCTGAAGCCTTATCTTGAGAGTGGCGCCATACGCTTCATTGGCTCCACAACCTACGAGGAGTACAACCGCTACATTGCCAAGCAGAAGTCGCTTGTACGCCGTTTCCAGCAGATAGACATCGCCGAGCCGTCTGTCGACGACGCCATACGCATCGTCAACGGGCTGAAACGGGGCTACGAGAGTTTCCATGGCGTGAAGTACGCGGCGGGCTGCATAGAGTATGCCGTGCGCGCCTCAGCAAAGCACATTTCCGACCGCTTCCTGCCCGACAAGGCCATCGACATCATTGACGAGGCGGGAGCCTATCGCGAGACGCATCCCGTGGAGGGAAAGAAGCGGCAGACGGTCGACCGGCGGCTTGTCGCCGACATAATAGCGCGCATCTGCAAGATTGACGCGGCGGCGCTGAAGGAGACATCCAACGACTCACTCGCCCGACTGGAGGGCGACATGCGCAGCGTCATCTTCGGGCAGGATGATGCCATCAGGAAGGTGGTGGAGGCAGTGCAGATGGCGAAGGCCGGACTCAACGACGACACGAAGCCTATGGCAAGCCTGCTCTTCGTCGGTCCGACGGGTGTCGGCAAGACGGAGGTGGCGCGTGTCTTGGCAGAGCGTCTTGGCGTGAAACTCGTGCGCTTCGACATGAGCGAGTATGCCGAGAAGCACGCCGTGGCTAAGCTCATCGGCTCACCGGCAGGCTACGTGGGCTACGAGGACGGCGGACTGCTTACTGCTGCCATACGGAAGTCGCCCAACTGCGTGCTGCTCTTCGACGAGATTGAAAAAGCTCATCCCGACATTTTCAACATCTTCCTGCAGATTATGGACTACGCCTCGCTCACCGACAACCGTGGCGAGAAGGCGGATTTCCACAATGTAATCATTATCATGACGTCGAATGCCGGCGCACAGTATGCCTCACGGGCAAGCATCGGCTTCACGGGCGGCGTGACGCGCGGCGCGGCGATGCTCGACGAGGTGAAGAAGACGTTCAAGCCGGAGTTCATCAACCGCCTCTCCGACACGGTGGTGTTCAACGACATGACTCGGAACATGGCTGAGCTTGTGCTCGACAAGTGCCTCAGCCAGCTCACGGCGAAACTCGCTGCTAAGAGCGTGACACTAAAGGTCGGCGACGACGCGCGACGTCTGCTTCTGGAGCGTGGCTTCACGAAGGAATATGGAGCGCGCGAGATGCAGCGCACGGTCGACTCCATGCTGAAGCCGCTTCTTATGAAGGAAATTCTCTTCGGAAAGCTGAAAAAGGGCGGCGACGCCATGGCAACCGTTGAGAAAGGAACAATAAAAATCTCTAAACTATGATATACAGAATTGGCAAGGAACTGGCTTTTCCTTACCCTAATGACGTGGAACCCGACGGACTGCTCTGCGTGGGCGGCGACCTCTCTCCCGACCGCCTGCTGCTTGCCTACTCCAACGGCATTTTTCCATGGTATTCGTTTCGCGACTATGACGAGCCCCATTGGTATTGCCCCATGGAGCGCTTCGTCATATTCCCCAACGAGATACACATCTCCCACTCCATGCGCACGCTCATGAACAAAGGCATCTACGACGTGTCCATCGGCGAGGATTTCGACGGCGTGATACGCGGCTGCGCAAAGGCTCAACACCGCGACACGGAAAGGGGAGCATGGCTCGGCGACGACATCATACGCGCCTACACCGAACTGCATCGGCAAAACCTCGCACAGAGCGTTGAGGTGTGGGAGGGCGAAAGGCTTGTAGGCGGACTCTACGGCGTAACGTTAGGACGCTGCTTCATCGGCGAGAGCATGTTCTCGCTGGTGCCAAGCGCGAGCAAGCTGGCGCTGATATTCCTCGCTGAGTTTATGCAGGAGAACGGCGGACTGATGATTGACTGCCAGCTGGAGACGCCACACCTGAAGTCGATGGGCGGCCGCACCATTTCCTACAAGGAATACATGCGCATACTGCGCACTATCTAAGTCCCTGATTAAACTGTTCAACAAAAAAAGCGCGTTCCACTTGTCCTTTCGGGCATAGTGGAACGCGCTTCTTGTATGTGTGTTTTGTCTGTAAAGACGCTTTATTTGGCTCCATTGACAGAGGCTCCGTCGTACGCCCACTTGTAATAAGAGGCGCCATGCACGAATCCTGCACCGAAAGCCGTAAAGATGATGTTGTCACCCTTCTTGAGATTCTTCTCATGATCCCACAATGCCAAAGGAATTGTGGCAGCGCTGGTGTTGCCGTAGTGCTGGATGTTCACCACCACTTTCTCCATCGGCAAGCCGACACGCTTTGTGACGGCCTCGATGATGCGGAGGTTAGCCTCGTGAGGCACCACCCAGTCGACGTCGTCGCCTGTGAGATTATTGCGCTTCATCACCTCAGCCACGTCGTTGCTCATGTCCGTCACGGCATAGCGGAAGACGGTGCGACCCTCCTGATAGAGGTAGTGCAGACGATGGTCTACGGTGAAATGAGAAGCCGGGCAAACGGAGCCACCTGCCTTCATGTGAAGGAAGGGCAAGCCGATTCCGTCGGTGCGCAGGTAAGAGTTCTGCACGCCTACATTCTCCTCCTCTGTTGCTTCCACAAGCACGGCTCCTGCGCCGTCACCGAAGAGCACGCAAGTGGCGCGGTCGGTGTAGTCAACGAGCGACGACATCTTGTCGGCTCCGATGACGATTATCTTCTTGTAGCGTCCGCTCTGAATCATGGAAGCGGCGACGTCAAGAGAATAAAGGAAGCCACAACATGCTGCCTCGAAGTCGAACGCGAAAGCGTTCTTCAGCCCGAGTTTGCCGAGCACGATAGAGGCTGTGGAGGGGAATTTGTAGTCTGGTGTAGTGGTGGTTACGATCAGCGCATCGATTGTGTCGGGATCGACGCCGGTCTTTTGGATGAGCTGCTTGGCAGCCTTGCGCGCCATGTAGCTTGTGCCGAGACCTTCCTCTGTGAGGATGTGGCGTTCCTTGATGCCGACACGTGTCATAATCCACTCGTCGCTGGTGTCCACCATGCGCGACAGCTCCTCATTGTTGAGGATGTAGTCGGGCACGTATCCGCCAACGCCGGTGATTACTGCGTTTATCTTTCCCATCGTGGAATATTATTCAGCAACTTCCTTTACGATAGCCACCTTGCCACGATAGTAGCCGCAAGTCGGGCATACTGTGTGGTAAACATAATAAGCGCCACAGTTAGGGCATACTGCCAATGTGGGGGCTACTGCCTTATCATGAGTTCTTCTTTTGAGGGTACGAGTCTTTGACTGTCTTCTTTTAGGATGTGCCATTTTTCTTTAATCTTTAATTATTGTTTTTAATTTTTCTAATCCATTCCAGCGCGGATCTACCGCTGCTTCTCCATCCTCGCCACTACTTCGGGTAGCTGAATGTTCCTCAAGGAGCTTTATCATCGCCGCGTTACATTTTCCAGGTGTATGCACGTGCTTAGCGGGAATGTTGAGAGCTATAAATTCGTAGATGAACCACGACACGTCGAGCACGGCTTCGCGCTCATCAACCGTTATGAGGTCATCGTCTTCGGAATATTCTTCTCCAAACTTCACCACGAGGCGGTCGTCCGTCTCTATGGGCTGTTCCATATCGTCAAGACACAGGTCACACGGAATAATGACCGTGCCTTTTGTGTGGATGTCGAGTTCAAAATAGTTCTCCGTGCGCCTCACGTCTATAGACACACGAATGTCGCCACGCTTGATTTCCTCCTCGTCCAACGAGTCAAACCAGGCGTCGCCCAAGTTGAAGTCGAGCTTTGTCAGCCCCTCGTTCAACTCCTTCAAATCTATCTTAAGAAGCTCTGAACTACACATTTGGTGTGCAAAGTTACGAATATTTTCTGACATACGATAAAATCTTTACAAAGTTTTTGATTTTTCATTAGTAAACCAACCACTTACGGGGGTCAATCAATTGTTGTTGCAGGAAATGACTGGGTGATTGCCTACCTTTTCAGTTCGATACGGAATGTAGTGCCTTCCCCCACTTCCGACCATTTCACGAAGATTTTGCCGTTGTGGTACTCCTCTACGATGCGCTTGGCAAGCGAAAGGCCGAGTCCCCACCCGCGCTTCTTCGTGGTGAAACCGGGGCGGAAGACGTTGCGCAAGTCCTTCTTGCGTATGCCCTTGCCGGTGTCTGTCACCTCGACTATCGCCTTCTTTGCCTCCTCGAATATCTTGAGCGTGATTGTGCCCTCGCCTCCCATGGCGTCAACGGCATTCTTCGACAGATTCTCTATCACCCACTCGAAGAGCGAGGCGTTTATCTTCACGCGTATGTCCTCCTCGGGGAAGTCGCGTACCATGCGCACTTTCTTTGACGTGCGGCGGTCCATATAGTCGATGACGTGCTCCATCACCTCCTTCAGGTCGGTATCCACGGGCTCGGGCAGCGAGCCTATCTTCGAGAAGCGGTCGGCAATGAGCTGCAAGCGTCTGACGTCCTTGTCCATCTCCGGGATAAGCGGGTCGTCGGGATAGCTCTCCTTGAGAATCTCCGTCCACGCCATAAGACTTGAGATTGGTGTGCCAAGCTGATGGGCAGTCTCCTTCGACAGTCCGACCCACACCTTGTTTTGCTCTGCCCGTTTCGACGTGAGCAGCGCGAAGATGGCTATCACCACGAAGATCATCACCACACCTAATTGTATATAGGGATAAGACGAGAGGCGACGCAACATCACCGAGTCGTCGTAGCACACGTTGATGTAGTCGGCAGATGCCTTGCCGTCGTCTGGATTGCTGTCGATGGCAATGCGTATGTCGCGGTTCTCGCCCAGGAGTTCGTTTCCCAGGTCGCCGACAAAGCGCATGGAGTCGGCATAGTTGTCGCAGTTGCGGAACTTGATGTTGCGGAAGGCCTGCACGTCGCCCTTGGAGTCGAGCACGATGACGGGAATGGTGTTGTTGCTGTTGATAACCTTGAGCACGAGGTTCATGTCCGTGTTCTCGTCAGCCCGGTTGAGTGTGCGCATGGCTTCTGCCCACACCTCCATCTTGTTGTGTTCCTCATTGGCAAGGTCGCGTATGAGAATGTGTGACACTACGAGCGACACCACAGCGATAAGCACTGCGGCAAGCACGAGAATAAGCTTCACCCTACGAATTTGGTCTGTCCATTGCATATACTTTAGAAACGGAAAAACTGCCGTTTTATTGGAGATGGACAAACAATTTTATCATTTAATGACAAAAACTTGCGGTTTCGGATACTTCTGACTACTTTTGCAATTGCAAAGACACTGAAAAAGAAATTTCAAAAAACCTATTACTTCTCACACAATGAATACAGAAAATCAGGGCATATACGATGCCCGCCAATTGGGCAAGCCCAAGTTTGTGGTGCTCGGAGTGCAGCACCTTTTCGCCATGTTCGGAGCCACTATCCTCGTTCCGCTCATCACCGGTCTTGACGTGAGTGCCACGCTGCTCTTCGCAGGAATCGGCACGCTCATTTTCCACCTTGTGTCGAAAATGAAGGTGCCGGCATTCCTCGGCTCCAGCTTCGCGTTCCTCGGCGGCTACGCCTCCGTAAAGCAGCTGTGCGTGGCGCAGGGACTCACCGACGAGATGGCCCTCAACTACGCCTGCATTGGCGTGGTTGCCGCCTCGCTGCTCTATTTCGTCATGGCATTCCTGCTGAAGATGTTCGGCACGGAGAAGGTGATGCGCTTCTTCCCGCCGGTAGTAACCGGTCCTATGGTCATCGCCATCGGACTCACCCTCTCCGGCTCTGCCATCAGCAACTGCCAGCAAAACTGGCTGCTTGCCATCACCGCCATCGTCATCGTCATCGGTGCGTCGATATGGGGAAAGGGCATCATCAAGATTGTACCTATACTGCTCGGCGTGCTCGGCTCCTACATTCTGGCAGCGGCAATGGGCGAGGTGGACTTCTCCAAACTAAACGACGCAGCATGGATTGGTCTGCCCATTGACATGAACCGCACGGCGTTTGCCGTGGCAAAGAGCCCCGACTTCGACCTTGTCGTCACTTCCATCATCGCCATCTTCCCCATCGCCTTCGCCACCATCATGGAGCACATCGGCGACATGTGTGCCATACAGAGCACCGTGGGCAAGAACTTCATCAAGGACCCGGGACTCCACCGCACGCTCTGCGGCGACGGACTCGCCACACTCCTTGCCTCCATCTTCGGAGCTCCTGCCAACACCACCTATGGCGAGAACACCGGTGTACTCAATCTTACACGTGTGTTCGACCCTGCCGTGATACGCCTTGCTGCCTGCTTCGCCATCCTGCTGAGCTTCTGCCCCAAGTTTGCCTGCCTCATCGGACTGATGCCGGCTGCAACAATCGGCGGCGTGAGCCTCATCCTCTACGGCATGATTTCGGCAGTGGGCGTGAGAAACCTCGTGGAGACTCCGGTCGACTTCTCATCCTCGCGCAACGTGTTCGTGGCTGCCCTCATCCTCGTGATATCCATCGGCGTGCAGTACGGCACCGAGGGTGGCATACAGATTGGTCCGGTAACCATCTCCGGTCTGGCGCTCGCAGCCCTCGTGGGCATCTTCCTCAACGCCATACTGCCCGACCAGCTCGGAATGAAGGTGAAGAGTTTCAAGGGCAAAGACAAGAGCCGCGAATAGTACACGCAGCACTGCATCAGCACTGCTGCACACCATGCCGGGCTTTTGCATCAGCTTCTACATAGTGTCGGAACGGCATTTCTTGCCGTTCCGTTCTGAATATCTTATAGCCTGTTGCCGCCACTATAACGCTCATTATCGGCGAGATTATATTGAAGAAGCAATAAGGCAAGTAAGTGATTGTCGCTACGCCGAGCACCGCGCTCTGGGTCATGCCGCAGGTGTTCCACGGAACAAGCACGGAGGTTACGGTGACGGCATCCTCCGTGGTGCGGCTCAAAAGACGACGCTCGTACTTCTCGCGGTCGTACACGTCGCGGAAGATATTGCCTGTCAGCAATATGCAAAGGTACTGGTCGGCAATGGCAATATTCAGCAGTACACCAGTGGAGGAAGTCGCCGCCACAAGCGATGTGCGCCCTTTCACCATACGCATAAAAAGACGCGTGATGCCGTCAACCATGCCGCTTGCCGACATCGTCGCACCAAAACACATTGCACAGATGATGAGCCAGATAGTGTCGGTCATGCCCGCCATGCCCCGAGTGGAGACAAGGGCTGTGAGCATTTCATTCGAGGTGCTAAGCGATGTCTCTCCATACACGCTCAGCATTGCTGCCTTGAACAGCGAGGGGTCGATCTCTGCCATTGCCTCACGCTGGAATATAAGCCCAAACACTACGGCAAGCAGCGTAGATACAAAAATGGTTACGATGGGAGGGGTCTTACGCGCAATCAGCACTCCTGTCGCAATAGGCACGAGCAGCAGCCAGGGCGTGATGTTGAAACGAACAGTGAGCGCTGAGACAAACAAGTTCGTTGCATGGGCAGACGCAGTGTCGACCGACGAACCCGCAACGCCGAAGATTATCAGCGCAAGTACTATCGACGGCACCGTAGTAAGCAACATATAACGTATATGCTTGAAGAGCGGCACTCCAAGACTGCCCGATGCAAGTGTCGTCGTTTCGGAAAGAGGCGACACCTTGTCGCCAAAATAAGCTCCAGAGATTATCGCACCTGCCACCCAACCGTCAGCAAACCCTTGCGCACGGCCTATTCCCATCAGAGCGATGCCGATGGTGGCTATTGTTGTCCAGGAGGAGCCGGTCATCAGGCTCACCAAAGCACATATCAGACAGGTGGAGGTGAGAAAAACACTGGGATGTATGATGTGCATACCATAATAAATTAAAGTGGGAACAACGCCACTTACCATCCACGCACCGCCTAAAGCGCCGATAAGCAACAGTATTACCAAGGCACTCGATACGCTCGATACGTTTTTTGTTATTGCTTTCTCAAAGTCAGACCAGGGCACATCAAGGAAGCTCATGCCTACAAACACGCAGAATGACGAAACTGCCAGGAGCGTAACCTGCGAAGCTCCTGCCAAAGAGTCGCTGCCAAAGGAGCGAATAACAAATGTAAGCATTAATACAAGCAACATAATCGGCATAAAAGAGAGTACTACCGACGGTCTTTTCACAACACGCTTTTCGCCTTTCAAATTGTCTGTCGCTGTATATTCTTTTTTATCGTACACAAATAAACCCATTGATTATCCCGTATATTTATACTATGTTTTTGTATGTTCTTTTGCAAAGATAATCATATTTCTGTATATATACAAATAAACAAGCCAACAATACGTATTTAATTGCAAATACCAATGAAAGCGCGCAAGTATTTTGTATATTTATACTTTTGCTTTATTTTTCTTCTCCAAAATCATTTACTCCATATCTTCCTATCAAAGAATAATGTTCAAACGGAAATTCGATTGATGCAGTGGCGGACACTTGTCGGGTGTTTGCATCTCTTGTTGCTTAAAAATGCTGCGCCAATTACTACAACACAATAAAGAGGGTGTGTCAAAACTCGCAAATAATGATTATCCGTAGCGGAGGCCGGAGACCTCCGCTACGGATAAAGTTGCAATCATGTTAAACTTGAGTATGTTATATAGTGCACACGTCACCAATTATCAATACTGCGCGTTCTGCGGATCGAAGTTTGTCCAACCGTCAAGCCATGAGTCGTTGGCATCGAATGCTCCGATATAGCTCACGTTGACAAACCAGCTGTCAAGTCCATCGAAGTTCTGTGCCCCGAAGAGGCTACTGCCAGCCTGCGGCATGAACGGCACACCCACACCCTTGCCGTCGGCGAGCATGAAACCGCTCTTGTCGGCGAAGTACTTGTTGCCGTTGCCTGCCTGCTCGAAGAACGTGTGGGAGAAGCTCTGCGTGCTGCCAGCCTTCACAGCCTTTGCCGAGAAGTCATACTCCTTGTCCTCATAGCACTTGTTGGCATCGCTGCCTATGATGTCGGCATTGGCAATATATATGTTCTTGAGCTTCAGCTTGCCAGCCGTAGCCTGTGCCGGAGTGTCGCCCTTCTCGCCGTCGATGATAAGACCGATAGGCCAGTCGGTGACAACGGAGTTCACGCAGTTAAGACGCGACGAACGGCGTATCTGCATGGCAGCCTGGAACTTGCCGAGACCCGAGCCGTTGTTGGGGAAGTAGTCGCCGGCTGTGATGTACGAGCTGTTGTTCTGGAAGTCGGCAGCTGTCTTCGGACCTACGAAGGTGATGTTAGAGAACGTGGCGGTAGTGTATGGCGACACCTGAGCACCGTCGGCGCAGTTGTCACTCTCGAAACCGTTGCTCTGGCTCTGGTCGGCAATCTTCGGGTCGCGCACGGAAAGACCGAACTGCACCTTGCCCGAGAATCCGTTGTCGGTGTCGAAGTCGTCGTCCCATCCCTTGTAGGCAATGAGATACTTGCAGTTCACTGCACCGCCGAACCACTCGAACGAGTCGTCGTTGGAGTAGGACACCTGCACGTGGTCAATCTTGGTGGCCGAGCCTACCGAACCCAAAGTAAGACCGTTAATCTCCTGGTCGGCCTTGAACGGATAGCCGGCAAACTCAATGCGTGCGTAGCTGAGCACACCCGAATTGTCGCTGTCGTCGGTGCCGCCATGCTTTGTGCGCGGACCGCCCTCGATCTGCATCTCCGTCTGGTTGTTGTGAGCCTTGCCGCAGATAATCACACCGCCCCAGTCGCCAGGATGGCGCTGTCCTGCCGGCTGTGCCGACGTGAAGACGATAGGCTCCTGCGCCGTGCCTTGTGCCAGAAGCTTTCCGCCACGCTCCACTATGAGGGCAGCCTTTGTTGCCTTGTCGCCCTTGATGACAGTGCCCGGCTCAATGGTGAGTTCAGCACCGTCGGCTATATATATCCATCCCTTGAGAGTGTAATTACCTTTCTTTAGAGTCTGCTTGCCTGTGAACACAAGCTCCTGGTCGCCGTTGCCAATCACGTTGCCCTCGGCATTGTCCTTGCCGTCTGCACCGAAGAGCAGATGGTCGCAAGCCTTCAGTCCGCCGTTGGTTGTCCACACGTAGGCATTGCCCGGATTGGGCACTGGAGCCGGATCGTCGTTGCTACTGCAGCTGCCCATCGTGGCAGCCAATGCCAGGATGCCCATGCATCCTAAAAGATTCATCTTGTTCATAATGCTGTAAGTATTTATTAGAACTTTTTGTTATCCTTTTTACGCCTGCAAAATTACAGGCTACATGTTACAGCACTGTTGCATGAAGGTTTATATGCGTTGACAAATCACATAGAGCACAACGCTTTCAGCTTGTCCACCAGGTACAAAGGAAGATTGAGCAAATCATCATCTTGTTACTGAGCAATGGTCTCCAGAACAAAAATCAGAAACTTTTGAGCATGTCAGCCACCAACAGATTACAAAGTATTCAAAGAAAATAAACATGAGACCAAGAAAGGAATTAGAATTTAACACACCATACGAGTGCTTCTACAAACAAATCAAGTAAATTTGCACTTGCTTGTTGAATTCACGAAAGTTGATGGTGCAAGGAAAGTGAAAATAAATGTTTTCTACAAGTACTATGGACAAGATGACTAAAGAGCAGCGCAGCCGCTGCATGGCATCCCATTTTAGCTTATTCAATATCAAATCCCATATCACGCACCATTTCCTTAACCACGTCCACTTTGACAGTAGAATCTTCCTCCTTGTCGTAGATAAGAAGGAAGAAAACATGACCATTCTGAATGTCGGTTAGCACATTGAATGTGATAACTCTTGCTCCGCCAGACTTTCCCTTCCCCTTTGAACCAATAGCCATACGGATTTTGCGTATGTTCTTGGCGATTTCAACACCTTGCAGAGGGTTCTCCTTTATGCTATCCAAGAATTTTTTATAGTCATCTTTGAAACTTGCATACTTTTTTGCAAAGCGCTTCGCCTGTCGTCCGAAATCACCAGAAACGGAAACTTCAATATTGTTATCTTTACAATTCATCGAGCAAACTGTCTGCTGATTGGAGAACACGCTTACCAGCAATGGCCTCTTTCACTTCGGTCAATGCGTTTTTAAGCTCTTTCATCAAGTCACGAGGGGCGTCAATTGTATCTTTGTTATCTTCTGGGAAGATACGGAAACTACCGGCACGCGATTTGAGGACAACGTGCTCGCCCGATTTCGCCAAATTCAGATACTTGGTCTGATTGGTACGGAAGTCTCTTGTACTAACTACTACCATAATAATTGAATTTAATTGGTTACGATGCAAAGATACATATTAATTTTTGAATTGGCTACCAAAACAAATAAAATGGTAGCTAAAAATTACAAAAATACTTGTAAACCGTTCACCTCAAACACACGTCGCGAAGCTGCCGGATTTGATTGGAGTCCAGCAGCTTCATTCGGCGTGTGCCTCTGTAGAAATCGTATTTGAAGGGAATGTTGCTTTTGCGGAGGATACCGAAAAATTACCGTGCGCACATCAGATTCAACCTCCCGATAGCAACCATTCAAAAACTAAAAAAAAGAGAAGGCTTATGCCAATCTAAATGTGACACAAGCCTTCTCCTTTTTTGTCATTAATGTATATGAGAATTAATCCTGCGAAGCCATGCCGGCACGCAGCAATGCCTCTATCTTGGCATCCTCCACGGGCTTCTGCTTAAACTTGCGCACACTGGTTCGGGTCATGATGTTTGGCATCACAGCCTCAGCCGAGGCATTGCCATTCACGGCTTCCCCCATTTTTCTCACAACTTATACACCACTTGCACCCCAATATTCCGTCCGGGCTTGTAGCAGCGTGCCACTTCCTCTATTTCCTTGCGTGTACCGTCGGAATAGGTAGCCTTGGCAAACTGCTTGTAGTAGACTTTCTCGGCGAGCAGGTCGCGCACGTTGAGCTTCAATTCCCAGTGCTTGCCCCACTTCTTGCCGACAGAGAAGTCGATGGTGTTGCGTGGCATCTCGTAGCTGTGCGGCACGCGGGCGTTGTCGTCGCTTGCCGAGCTGCCCTCGCTGCGCCCCACTCCAATGATGCGCTTGCCTATGCGGTTGTATAACAGTGCTACATCGAGCTGCAGCGGCTCGTTCTTGTAGAAGATGCCGGTGTTGATGAGGTAGGGCGACTGTCCCTGCATCGGACGGTTCTCTTCCTTCGAGCCTTTCTCGAACTTCACCTTGCTCTTTATCAATGCTCCGTTGAACGACCAGCTGAAGTTGCGCAGTCCGATGAACGAGAGGTCCTTGCGGATGTCAAGCTCCAAGCCGTAGTTGACGGCACTCTTGGCGTTCTTGTAAGAGTAGATAAGGTTGGTGCCTCCTGCCACGGTGTAGGTCCACTCTATCGGTGAGTCGAAGTTCTTGTAGAAGGCGGCGAGAGACACGGTCTCTCCGCGCGACGGATAGAACTCGTAGCGCAGGTCGATGTTGTCGATGTAGCAGTTCTTCAGTTCAGTGTTGCCCTGCACATCGCTGGCAAGGTCGAAGTCGTAGAACACCGACGACGACACCTCGCGAAACTCCGGGCGGTTGATGCTGCGTCCGTATGACAGGCGCAACTGGTGACGGTCGTTGAACTTATACGTGGCGTTGACCGACGGGAAGAAGTCGTCGGTACGATAGTGGCGGCTCGTCTCGCTCTTCTCGTAGTCGCGCGTGTTGGATATAAGCTCCATGTCGTTGTGCTCGAAGCGCACCCCGGCATGTATGCCGAGCTGTCCGAAGGGAAGCGAGAGCGAGAGATAGCCTGCACCGAGAGTGTTGTGTCCGCGGTAGTTGTTGCGCATCTGCTGCTGCTCGAACAGATACAGACGGTCGGCACCCATATACTGGCTGTCGCTCAACAGCTCAGTGATGTCGATGTGCTGGAAGTCGGCGGGCAGAGTATTCGACGACGGGTTCCACTGATAGTAGAACGAGCGTGTCTGGTATTGGCGCGTGCGGTACTCGCCGTAGCCACCCACCTGTAAGGTGGGAGTCCAGCCGGAGAAGTCGAACGAGTGCTTGTCGTTCACACCTACCGAGAAGATGTGCTCGTCGAGCCGTGTCCACTCGCGTGATATGTCGTTGCCGGTATGCAGGGCGATGTCGCCAGGATTCTGCATATCGTTGAGGAGGTATCGCCTACGGTCAGGCAGACAGCGGTTGGCATACGCATACCCGACACTCCAGTCAAGGGCGTCGCCAGTGAAGGTATGCTTTCCTGTTAGCTGACCGTTATAGGTGGTACGCGAGCGGTAGTAGTATTCGGCACTGTGCTCCTGGTTTGACTGTGCGTCTACTCCCTCGCGCCATGTGTAGCGGTTGTTGGATAGTTGGTTGAAGATGTTTTTGAGTTGGTACTTATGATTGCCATCCTTTGAGAGGTATGTAAGATTGAGCATTGCACCGAGCCTCACATTATTATTGTACTGGTCGTCGGTGGAGTGGCGCAGATAGTTGGAGCGGTCGTTCGCAGCATCGTATATGCCGAAGAGGTTGTTCTCCATATTGGTGTAAGTGCGATACTCGTTGGTGTAGTTGAGGGCGGCGAGCAGTCCGAGCGTGCGTCCGCCGAGGTTCCAGCGGTGGGCAAGGCTCGCAGCGAGCTTCAGGTCACCAAGCGGGTGGCGTGTTCTCACGCGCCAGTCGTTGTTGAGCGAGTTGCCACGGAGGTCATAGAGATTGTCGCCCACTTTATTTCCGTCGGCACCAAGCAGAGGATGCAAAGAGGCGTTGATGCCGCCGTGCATACTGCGCAAACCATTGTCGAATCCAAGAAAATCGGTGGCGGAACCGTTGGCATAGCTGAAGCGTCGAAACGCTGACGACGTGTTCCAGTTGCCACCGACGGAAAAGGTTAGATTGTTTTCAGCAGGTATTTCTTTTGTGTTGACAATGATGAAGCCACCGGAATAATCGGCTGGGTATTCTGCCGAGGGCGACTTGACGATGGTAAGGTTGTCTATCTGCGAACTCGGTATGATGTCGAACGAGAACGCCCGTGAATCAGCCTCGCTCGAAGGCACCGCTCCGCCGTTTACCCACACGTTGTTGTAACGCTGCGACAGTCCGCGCACCATCACAAACTTGTCGTCGATAAGGCTCACGCCCGGCACACGGCGTATCACCTCACCCGCATTGGTGTCCTGCGTGCGGCTTATCTCTTGTGCCGACACGTTGCTCACTATGACGGGACTGCTCTTGGCAGCCTGCACCATTGCCGCGTCGGTAGACCGACGCTCAACGGCAGTCACCACGACCTCCTTCAGCTTCTGTTCGTCGGGAAGCATCGCGATGCTCAAGGCATCTTCCACCGGTGCGTCCGTCACCCGAACCCCGTCAATTCTTTTAGGCTTGTAGCCCACATAGTTTATATATAATGTGTAAGTACCTTTCTTGAGTCCTTTCAGTTCAAAGCGTCCGTCGATGTCGGTGACAGCCTTCACGTTGCTGCCATCCACTGTCACAACGGCTCCGATGAGTGTCTCCTTTGAATTTTTGTCTGTCACGCTACCTCTGATTTGCTGCGCCATTGCAGTGGATGCAGAACTGAGCAGCATAAAGGTTGCAAGGGTTATCCTGCCAATACTTTTCGCCATTTGCCTATCTAACTTATATTTTTTACGCTTGCAAAGTTATATCCTGCATGTTACGACCACGCTTCATTCGGTTTAACAAGCATTGACAAACTGGCTAAAAATCCAGTTCATCTGCCATTGTGAGTCATACTTAGGGTTACCTACAAAAGCGCGTGGAAAACCGACACAATAAAATTCCCTATTTTACGTTTAAAGAAACAAAAAAAATACATAATAATAAGAATTACATAGGTGGTTCTATAATTAGCTATATATGGGCTGAAAGCCCAGCATTAATCAGCCCAGAGGTTTAACCCTGGGTAAACGGGCATATACCTTATATTAACATCTGCCTTGCAAGGGCAGCATAATTTTGCGCAACTAATTAATTATCTAAATCAATACACAATGAGCTATAATAAAATTTTGAATAAAATTAACGGAGGAGTGCATGTTTAT
>ERZ808270.261-NODE-261-length-33396-cov-8.234156_pt1 | contig 33396 bp, 29 predicted proteins | sample MGYA00521082_ERZ808270 | MGnify/ENA primary metagenome ERZ808270 (study PRJEB31516, sample SAMN03275594) | gut metagenome | biome: mammalia-associated habitat; material: feces | host: Papio cynocephalus | place: Kenya | collected 2012-07-27 ... | reverse complement strand
TTTTCTGTTCCTGTCACCTTGTAGGTGGTATTACATAAATTTGCCATAACTTTAAAATTTTATTTCCCTTTCGTAGATAAACTACTTCTGGGATTTGTTAGAAATTATGTTGCTCACAAAGGTGTTATGAACATTGGCGCAAGGTCTTGACCTTAAAATACTACCCAAAGGGTGGAGATTTTCAGGCAAAGCGCAATCTTGACCTTGCAGCCAATAAGGAATAACATATACCTTTGCAACAGAATTTTCTGAATCCCAGAAGTGCTTCTTACGATATATGAAAGTATGTCTTGGAAGAGAAAATATGACTATGATGTCCCAACTATCCCACAAATTTCAGAGGGTTGTTTGCTATTGACATATTAATGGTTGGTGTATTGGTGATAATATGGTATTAAATAGAAATATGAGTAATATTAAGATTACTAAGTAATATGTTTTATATATGAAATATGCCAAGGTACTTACGAATGTAATGTACTTTGGCATATATGTTTTTATCGCAACAAGTCGGTATCTATGTCGAACAGCTCATATAACCTTTTGCATGATTTACTTGGCAAAGGGTCTTCGGCTTGTCCGATGAAGTCATCCTCATGGCTTTTGAGGTAAGCATCCATATCTTCATTCTCCACAAGGATAGGTCCTTTGATGTTTGTAAATATGAACGGATAGCAATCATCTACTGTATGAAGTTCGCCTTTGTCTTCAAGGAATGGCTCGCACTCGTCACCTGTAGCCACCAGCATCATAAGGTATAGCTTGAAGTCCCCACCAGTTTCATGGTTGAAGAATACGACACGTTGACCTTTTTCGGGAAGGTTGTGACATTCCAAAGGAAAGCCTCCCCAATGGAAATGAACGAATCCCTTGGTAAGAAGGTATTCCTCCAATTCGCTTACCTCGCAATCGCTCATATTTACTGCTCTCAGAGAAATCTTGGCTTGTTCTTCCTCCTCTGCCATTAGTTTGTCTTTTTGACGAATGAAAATCTTGATGCGCAACTTTTCGTAATCACTTTCAGGATGAATCTCCGTAATTTGAGCTGCAAGAATGTGATGCCATCCCATGTCAAGTATTGTTGCCACGGCATCATTCTCCTTCTTTGGAATATAGCCCAATATGTTGGAGAAGTCAAATTCACGCAGTTTGTTCAAATAAGGATTCTCCAAGGTTACAGCTACAGCTTGACCATCATGTTTGTTTTTGTAGTCCCTGACCAAGAAAACTTCGTCTCCTTCACTGATTTGGTCAAGGATGTCATCGACATGATGGTATGTCGTTCCTGCAATTCTGCATTCCAATAGCATTTCTCCCCAAGGTGCATTCTTTGCATTTTGTTCATCGGGTATGAAATATTCCATTCCTTCTATGTCTGGCATTCCTATCATGTGCATTGGCTCAATGTTTGTGTCGGAAGATTCAGATATTTCTTCTTGACTTTCTTCTGAGTATTGCTTGATGAGTGCGCATAGCTTTTCATCCGAGGTAATATCGGTAATACCTTTTGCATGAAGCTGCTCTTGTAAATCTGCAAGCTCAGCCTCGCATTTGGGACAGGTTCCCATGCAATCACCTTCATGGTTGCATTCTGTAGGCTTGTAGTCCAAGCCATATTTTTTAGCTACATACTTGCGAATCTCTTTGAGGATTTCGCATTTGTCTTTGCCATTCTTCATATAGCGTTACTTTTTGTTTTTTCCATTAAACTTGAGATATTGGCATTCCACGATGTTCTTGAATCCAAGAGCCCTGATTTGCTCGATGCTTTTTGCGACATCCTTGTCCGTGTTGTATTCTGGGATGTGCGGAACCTTGACCGTGACATTTTGGGTGATGCCATTTCCTTTCAGAAGATTCAGTGAAGCCAATGAACTTATTGGCATCCCTGTGTAATTGCTCTTGATGTTTGGATTCATTTCCTTGATGTCCACAATCCAATGGTCAACTATCGGAGCAAGCAGGTTGATGTCAGCCCATGAGCAAGCCAAGGCTGTCTCCACCGTAATCTTCCACTTGTTGCCACATATCTCTCTAAACTCCTTGATGAAGTCTGAGTGTAGCAAAGGTTCGCCACCTCCAAAGCAGATGCCGCCCTTGGTAGCTTGAAAATAGATGTTATCAATCTTCACCTTGTCATATAGTTCTTGTGGAGAAAGCAACAAGATTCCGTTCCTTGGAGTTGTTCCGTCTTCCTCAAAAACAGGGCCATGGCATCGTTCATTGAGACAATATTTGCATTTGTAAGGACAACCCATGAATGTGACCAATGTAGTAACTCCATTTCCATCAATGCCTATTCGATGGCGACTGATGCCAAAGAAAGCCTGTCTGTTTGTTAGATTGCCAGTTTTCTTACAACTATTTTTCTCTTCGCTTACCAAGTCCCAACGGTACTCAACGGCATACAAGGCTTCTTTGATAGGGTTGTCCGACTCGCTGACGCATTCCGAAGACTGCAAGGTGGTTATTCTGTAACTTCCATCACCTTGGTAAACAAGACGAAAACGTTGTAGAACCCAACCACTTCTATATACATAGACAAAGCCATCGTCAAGGTAGAATCCGAACCTATAATCAAAGCAAGGCTGGAATGCCTTTAGGATTCTTCGGTGAAGTTCAGGTGTGATAATCTTGTCCTTGTAAGGATTTGGGACATCGTGCCATTGGTGTTTCTCGACATTTGCAGCTGCGCAATTCTTGGGAAAGAAAGTTCTTTTATCTCGATGAAGTTGCATGATTTCTTTCGGGACATAATTGTAACAGTTTAAGGCACGGCCATCGCCATACTTGCTCTTGACAAAATACCATCCACAGCCATACATGGCATCAGCCAATGCTCCTACAAATATAGCATTGACATGGTGGTCGCCAGATAATAGCATGGCATTGTGCAATGCGCTTCCAAAGTCAAAGGATGAGCGGAATGCTTCCCATGCCCTCATCAATGTGCCTAAGATGGAATCCTTGTTTTTCCAATCGTCAATCATGTCTTCGAATGGAGCGATATGTTTTACCGATGCAGCTTCTTTCTTGGATGAACCATGTCGCAATGCAAAAATCAACAGGCACATGAATGCTCCAGCATACCAATCCTCCTTGTCGTCGGAAAGACAGTAATTCTGATATGCCGAGCGAGTTTCTTGCTCCGTGTCATATAGCCATCCGATAGTAATAGCCCGAAGGATGGTTGCTGTTTGATTTGTGCTTTTGAAGTGGCGACTATAAGTTTCATAGTCCATGTCTTTTTGCCGCATAAGAAAATTTGCTGTCAAAAGCATCTCCTCACAAAGATGTGAAGGGATAGCTTCTGGCATAATTAACTTTTTATAGAAAGCATTTTTGTCATGTTCCCATGTCCATGCGGCTAAGTCGCCTATGATAGCTCCAACCATACTTGTCTAATTGAAAAAAATAATAAATCTCTATATGCAGCATATAGTAAGCGCAATGGTCGTTATCACCCAAAAGGCAATGACAACACAGCAGCCGCTATTCGAGGAAGAACCCTTCGCCAAGTCGAAGATGCTGAACGTCGTTCTTCTATACACCTTATTATATATAGCTCTTTTAGGATGAAATATGCCCATGCCTCTCTTGCCATAACCAGGGATGATGGCTCTTTTGATGGCACGTGTAGCACGACCTTTCGTCCGTGCGCTCAGACTCTTCTTCCAAGAAGGCTTTCTCATTCCGTATCTCATAGCTTTACTTTTTAGAATCTCAAAATATATTCATCACCATCCTTGAAGGCGTTGGTTCCTTCGAGGTAGCGGCGTGTTTCCTCGAAATCCTCACCGATGATGTTGGCACTGAACTGTCTAACTCTCGATATTGCCTTGATGATAACGCTAGGGTCGCCCTTTCTTGTCAAGCGTCTCAATCCATTCAAGTAATCCTCACGAAAGACCGTAGGAATGATAATCTTTGATTGGTCGGCATGTACAAGTTCCGCATTCATCATGATTCGGGATATACGTCCATTGCCATCGTTGAAAGGATGAACCTCGCTAATCATGAATAGAATGAACAAAGCTTTTGCAAAAGGTGATTTCAATGCTCGGTAGAAGTCGAATCCCTTTATCAGTGTCCCTCTTACAAGTGTGCAGTCCACGAAATGCGAGTCACCAGCATGGTTGTTCTGCATCTTGAACATACCTGGATTTCTGTCTGGTCTTGCTGCCATCATGATTCTATGGCGGTCTTGAAGAATCTCAATCAGCTCGTCGGCGGTATTTGGGGTTCGTCTCATCTCTCTTCTACTTGCCACGATTTGGAAGGTTCCAAGAACATCATGCGAGTCGGCATTTCTTGCTGGCATTGGTTGACCTGTCTCGATGATACGATAAGCGTCTTCTATCTCAAACTCGGTACCCTCGATGTAGTTGGAGAAATAACTCTCGAAAAAGGCAAAGTTTCTGAAAGATGCGGTAGAAACGTTCTGTTCGTCAATGTCTGGAAATGGTTCCTTGTTAAGTGATTCGAACAACGTTCCAAACAAATTGATGCGGTCTTGGTCGAAAGGTACTCCTTGTGCTCTGGCTAAAGCACTGTTAGAGGAAAGTATTCCTGATGGCTTGGTAGAAAGCAACGCTCCAATGATGGAATTGAGGACTTCAAACTCTTCTGTCATCTCCAGTTGTTTGGCAATCTCCTTAGCCTTATCACGGAAGTTGTTGATACCGGTCTCTCCGTTTACCACCAACATTTTTTCCAGATTCTCTTCGATGTAAGTTCTTGGTAAGCACTTTGACACACTGCCACGAGTCCTGCCCTTTTGGAGATTTTCAAGCATTCGTCTTTCAGAACTTGATATATACAAGTTCTCAATGAAAGGCATATCATGGTCTGTTCCCATAGGTCCTTGCAACAAATGAACCTTGATACCTGGCAGGGATATTTTCTTGGTGTATTTGTACGTCAAAAAAATGTCGCCTTCAGCTGTTGGCTTTAGCTCAAAAGCGGAACGGTGGCTGATGACCGCATGAGGATAAAGCTGTCCTAAGATGTAGAATACATTTCTTCTAATGATGTCCTCTGGGGCATCATCCATGTTACTGGTATAAACTCTTGGGGCTATTTTTCGTAATTTTCCTTCTTTTAGTAAAGCTAAGTTTTGTGCAGAAGTTGATTTATCCGATGTTCCAATAACAATTTCCAATATGTTATGTATTATATTTCTTTTTGCCATATTTTCTATTAAAAATGAATTCGATTGCAAAAATAAGCATTTTTGTCGATTAAGAAGAATGTTTTTGGGTATTTTTGTCGATTAAGAGATTACTTTCGGGTATTTTTGTTGATTAAGCATCTGTTTTATCGCATATTTTTCTATTATTGACAAAATGAGTTTTATATAATCAAGCGTCTTATTGTTGAGTTGTAATAATATGTCATGAGGGCTTATGATAATATTAGAATCGTCCGTCACGACGGACGATTTGCAGGAATCCAATTCATCGGTCATGACCGATGAAATTCAACTATCAGTTAAAACTATGTGAAATGAAGTAGGATAAAACTTAGAGTTGTAAATGAAAAAAGCCTTCTGAAATTTCTTTCAGAAGGCTCTTGCGGAGAGAGAGGGATTCGAACCCCCGGTACCTCTCGGTACGACGGTTTTCAAGACCGTTGTAATCGACCACTCTACCATCTCTCCAAATTCAGTCTGGATGACTATAGCTTGGTTTTCTTAAGCGGTTGCAAAGGTACTACTATTTCTTGGTTCCACCAAATATTTTGGCGATTATTTTTCAATTTTCTTCAAAAAAGTGCAATTTTTAGTGTTTTTGAGGCTTAAACAGCCTGTTTTTGGTGTGCAAAGGGGAGATGAGGATACAAAAAAGGGCTGCCGCTGCAGCCCCAACCTTGATAACCTTAAATCTAATACTATGAAAAACACATTGCAAAAATACAGAATTATTTAATAGGTAATGTCTAAAAAATCGAAAATCTGCATTTTTAATGTGATTTTTTCTGTTTTATTTACTTTATATAACCTTTTTCCTTGAATTCTTCCATCAAAGGCTCTGCCAATACCTTGGCATCTGGGTGAGGTGCGCCGGTCGTTCCTTTCGCACGGAGATCGAAGAAATGCTTCCAGTCACTGACAAAGGCTGTATGGACGAGCTCTGTGTTGCAATCCAATGGTAGGATGACACGTGCCTCTTGTGGCTTGCATCCTGCTGCTATCAGTTTCATGTAGGCAAACTCGGCTGCTTGGTTGGCGAACAACCAACTGTCTAGTATCGTCCAGTCTTCCGTTTCATTGTTGGCAACATCTTCGCAGAGTTCTACGAAGTGCTCGGCGTTTGTCTCTTCTGTGGCATCAAACTTGGCTTTGTCTTTTACCCAAGTAGGAAGATTTACTGTAATCTCGCTACCAAACTTGTTCTTGGTATAGTTGCAGTATCTAGTGCTTTGCTCTGCCATGGAATTGGCGCGATGGCGATTGTACTCACGTGTGATGGCAATCTGTGTGGTGAAATGAACGGTGATGCGCAGTTCGTGCTTGCCTTCCTCGTAATCTGTCAAGAACTTCAAGTCGTCTAGCCATTTGTTCTCTGCCAATACACGCAGATTGGTGGTGATGTAGTCCTTGCCGTCTAGGGTGTTGACGCGAGAAAACTTGTTGGTGGCATAATGGGTTAGGGTGTTGTGCTCACAAACTAGATATACAGTGCCGTGTTCGAGCATCGCGAAATGTTCGTTTTCTATCATGCGACCGACAAAGGGCTTTGCTGAGTCCTCCGTTGTGTTGTTCTCACTCTTGTAACATACTCTTCCTGCTCGCTCTATCTGCTGATAGATACCGAGCTCACCTGGTTTTTGCAACCATATTTCGTACTCTGGATTTTGAATCTTCATTGTTCTTTTATTTTTATTTTGATTGCAAAGGTACATTATTTTATGGATAAAACAAAATAAAATCTTTTGTTTTTGCGTTCTATATTTAATAAGGTATAGAAACTATATATAATAAGGTATAGAAACTATATATAATAAGGTATAGGATTTATCTATGAATATAAGATAATGAGACTTCCCATGGCATGCTGTGGAATTATTAGAGAAAAATTAAAATGGAAATAAGACCGATAGCGAGATTTCGTTCACCTTTTACCAGCAAGTTTGGCATACCGAAGCAAGCCGGACTCGTTGCTGGGTTGGAAGGGCAGATTGTCTTTGAGCCAGAGTTTAGAAATTCTGATGCTCTCAGGGGGATAGAAGGCTTTGATTACTTGTGGTTGGTTTGGGAATTTTCTGCCAACCGACACCAAGCGAATAGTCCTGTCGTTCGTCCTCCGGTGTTGGGGGGTAACGAAAAGCTTGGGGTGTTCGCCACTCGCAGTCCCTTTCGCCCCAACCGTATCGGATTGTCTTCTGTGCGACTTTCACGTGTGGAGTGGGAGAGTAAGCTTGGTCCTGTCATTCATGTGAAGGGAGCCGACTTGATGGATGGTACTCCGATATATGACATCAAACCCTATGTGGTCTATGCGGATAGTCATCCCGATGCTCGTAGTGGTTTTGTGGATGAGAGGAAATGGAATAGGTTGGAGGTCGATGTTCCAGATGATGTTCGAACTTATCTGTTGGAACAGGGACTGAGTATGGATAAGTTGGAAGTACTCAAGGATGTCTTGGCCCAAGACCCTCGTCCCCACTATCAGAAAAATCCTGATAAGGTGTATGGTATGCCATACGAGGGATTGGATATTCATTTCAGGGTAAAAGAGGGGATAGTTACCGTCGAGAAATAGACGGATGGTTCCGGTGGAAAGAGGTTAGAAAATATGTTTCAAACAATGATAGAAAAGATAATAGACATAAAATAAACGATAAAAATAAGTTATATCAGCAGTTATGTTACAACTTGACAATTTTTACAAAGCTCGCTTTGTGCTGAGCAAGGTAATCAGAAAGACAGAGTTGGTTCATACTCCAAGAATCAATCCTGAGAGTGATGTTTATCTCAAGCCTGAGTGCTTGCAGAAGACTGGTTCTTTTAAAATCCGTGGAGCTTATTATAAGATTTCTCAACTTACAGAAGAGGAAAAGGCAAAGGGTGTGATAGCTTGTTCGGCTGGCAATCATGCACAGGGCGTGGCTCTTGGAGCTACTGCCATGGGCGTGAAGAGCCTCATCTGTTTGCCAGAGGGTGCTCCTATCTCCAAGGTTGAGGCCACCAAACGACTCGGTGCTCAGGTCTGCCTCGTTCCGGGTGTCTATGATGATGCTTACCAGAAAGCCCTGCAGTTGAAGGATGAGCATGGTTATACTTTCGTGCATCCGTTTGATGATGAGAATGTTATCGCTGGACAAGGCACGATTGGACTGGAAATCCTTGACCAACTTCCTGACGTAGAGGCTGTCGTTGTGCCTGTCGGTGGTGGCGGATTGATTTCTGGCGTAGCCTTTGCCATCAAGTCCTTGAATCCAGCCGTCAAGGTGTATGGCGTTCAGGCTGAGGGCGCTGCAAGTATGGTGCAGAGCCTTCATGACCACAAGCAGGAAAAACTGCCATCAGTGGCTACCGTGGCTGATGGTATTGCTGTGAAGGAACCAGGAAAGATTACATTTGAGACTTGTTCCAACTATGTGGATGATATCGTGACCGTGAGCGAGGATGAGATTTGTGCTGCCATCCTCAAACTCTTGGAAAGCGAGAAAGTGGTGGCTGAGGGTGCTGGTGCTGCCAGTGTGGCTGCCGTCATGTACAACAAGGTGCCTGTCAAAGGTAAGAAGACCATTTGCATCGTGAGTGGTGGTAACATCGATGTGACGATCCTGAACCGCGTCATTACCCGAGGTCTTGCCAAGAGTGGTCGCCTCTGTACCATCGAAATGGAGTTGGATGACAAACCTGGTGAGCTCGTTGAGGTATGTTCTGTCATCGCTGGACTGGGCGGAAATATCACGGGTGTGCATCATGACCGTTCTGCCAATCGTCAGAAGGTCAACGCCTGCGTGCTCCGATTGACGATGGAAACAAGAGACGAGGCACATGTCAAGGAAATCAAGGAAGCCCTGGAGGCTAAGGGTTTCCATCTTTATATTGTGTAACCATGATAGATTCTTAATTCAGAATTTACGATAGTAAGTAAAAAAGCTCGCAAGACTCCCCTATGGGTTGTCTTGCGAGCTTTTTTTTGTTTTGGACGATGCTTGTCGTCTTCCTATCATCTTCTTTTTCGGCTCATTTTTCCTTTCGCTTTTCTTTTCTTTTTACTATTTGTTGTCTTGACATCACTTGTATTTGCCTTGGCTGTCTCCACCGTTTCAAATAGATAGGTAAACTTTGCCTTTGGATAATTGTCGTTGAGACGAAGGATGATACGATATACATTGTCTTGCCATTCGGTCTTCATGATTCCGTTAGGCATCTCTACCTTCTCAATGAACGAGGTGAGGTATTGGGTGTTGAAAGACAAGCATACCTGTCCGTCTTGTAGCAGAATCTTACCGGGAGACTGAAGGGTTGGCTTGCCGAAAGCCATCAAGGTGAGACGATTGTCGAACACCTCACCGTTCAGTCGGTCTTTCTCTATCTGTAGAGAGTCAAGTTTGTATTGTTCTGTAATTTCTATCTTGTTTGTTCTTCTGTTCAGGGCAATGATTCTCTGCCAATTGTCGACGTGAGCCTCGTCAGGATATGCCTTTTCTATGTTGAGTAGCAGGGAAGAGATGGAGTCGTTCTGTATATGAGATACATTTTGTGCTCGGTATTTTCTTCCGTCCTTTTGCTCCATGCCGTTGATGATCGGTACATTGTGGTACGAAGAACGATTGTTCATCATCTCGTATCGGCGGTTGCTGAAAGTCTGTGAGGTATAGGTGTCACGCCCTAAGTCGATGATGACAGGCTGGTTGTAGTGGTAAATCATAAAGTTGCCGACGTCGTTGTGGTTGTGGCTTTCCGCATTGTTGCCTCCTTTTCCGGCAATAAACCATTCATCGTCGCTTGCCACCATTACTTGCGAGTTGGCGAGATAAGTATCCTTTGTCTGTGTTTGTGCTGGTTCCGTTTTCTTCAGTTGAGGGAGCATGGACAATAGTGTCAGCTCTCTGCCAAGGGTAGGATAGTTGCCAGACTGAAGGAACAGCGTGGAAGGCTTGGTGAAATATTGATATTTCTTTCCGATGTATGCAGCCAGCTGCATCATGCCTTCGTCTTTCAAGTAGGCTCCATACGGAAACAAGATGTTGATGTTGGGAACATTCTTAGCCTGGGCATCAGAGAAATTGACAAAAGTAAGGTCGTTGATGTGCATCGTGGTGATAAATTTGCCCATTGCTTCTACTTTCTTACTTGTTTTTGAAGTTTGGAACTCAGAGATGTCAGCGTCTTTTGTCTTCCCCTTCGATGCGATGTCCATGAAGTATAATGACTCGAAGAAGGAAGCTCCCGCTCTATCCCAATAGCCAACTCCTTCCTCGCAACCACCATCGTCAGGATAGCCTTTCAGAAAGGTACGAAGGTCTTGGCGAACACCACCGATGGCATCGCTTAGCTTCTTTTCGTCAGTTTCGCAAATCAGGGCAGTCTCCAGCCAGTTGCTTGTAATCCATGTGTTCCAGTTGTTGGCGTTGTTCTTCCATCCTTGCTTGTTGTACAAGGTCGGATTGAGAAAACGGCGTTCGATTTCGCTTCTCACGCTGTCGGTCAAACCAGTTTCGGCTTGCTTGATGTCATCTTCCAACATATAGAGAGTCCAGGCTAGCATACTGGAGGTTTCGGCATTGAATAGATCGACGGGTTGCAAGTCTCGCTCCGGATGATCCTTGGGATAATGGGCAGGTATTCCCCACCAGGCTTCTTTCTCGATGAAGTAATGCAGTCCCTTGCAGATGGATGGTAGGAAACGACCGCGATGCTGCATGATTTCCGCCATCACCAAACAAGCAAATTGCTTGCGGATGTCAAAATTCTGATTCTCATAGTTGGTTCTGTTACCATTGATGCGAAACTCTGAAAATACGGAGTTAGGAATGGCATTCCATGGCTTGTTAACATATAGATTGCCCAAACGGATGTAGTCGTTGCGCATTTCCTTCGGTATTTGCTTGCGCCAAAACTCATCGCTTGCTTTAGGAAAAGGTGTGAACGCATCCTGGGCTTTCGCTGCCAGAAAGAAAAATAGCATGCAGACAAACATGAGATGTTTGAGCAGTTGACTTTTGATACATAGTAATGTATTCATTTTACTTTTAGGTTGATTTGTTGTTGATATATAAGTCTTGTTGGTTTCTCCAAGCATTCCTGATGCAAAGAAATAAATCCTTAGTGCATCCGGAAATGTATATGGAAAAACAAATTCTTTTGCAAAGGTAAGTATTTTTAGCACAAAACAAGTATCTTTTTCAATAATTATATGTAATTTTGCGCTAAAATTGGAATAAAAGGGTATTTACAACCAAGGAATAAACGATTTTTGGAACAATTAAACGTCATTAAAATAAGGAGAAAAAACAATGAACGCAATTCACACAGACAATGCGCCTGCTGCTATCGGACCATATAGCCAGGCTATCGAAGTAAATGGTTTTGTATTTGCATCAGGTCAGATTCCTATCGACCCAGCTACAGGTAATTTCGTAGAGGGCGGCATCAAGGAACAGACTCGTCAGAGCCTCACCAATGCTCAAAACATCTTGAAGGCTGCAGGCACAGACCTCTCTCATGTGGTCAAGACTACGGTTTATCTCAATAGCATGGATGACTTCGCTGCCATGAACGAGGTGTATGCTGAGTTCTTCAGTCAGCCATATCCAGCTCGCTCTGCCGTTGCTGTTGAGAAGTTACCTAAGGGTGCTCTCGTCGAGGTAGAGGTTTTGGCTGCTAAGTAATCCCATGAGCCTAGAAAAGGCCAATCGACTCCAAGCCTAGGGCAACACCCCGGGTTTGGAGCTTTTTGTTTGTTTATATGATTGCGTAAGCCGATGGATATTCTTCTAATCTTGCACCTTGGTCTTCTTGTCTGCCACATACATTCCTATCAAGATGCAAGCAGCTCCTGCCAAGAAGTAAAGCGTGATTTTTTCATCAAGTACCCACGAGGCAAAAATCATTGTGGTGATAGGATTGAAATATACCCAGTTGGTCGCCTTTACCGTTCCCAACTTGGAGATGCACCAGTTCCATGTCAAGAAACAAATCATGGAGGCCAGGCAACCAAGGAAGAGTAGATTGCCTATCACTTGAGGTCTCGTGAAGATGTCGAGTGGTGGAAATCCTGGCACTATAATATAATAAGGTATAATCGTCAAGACTCCATAAAAGAAAACTTTCCTGGTGATGAACGCTGCGCTGTAACGCCCCGTCACCGACTTCATCAGGAGCGAATACACTGCCCAACACATACATGCCGTGAATGCCAAGGCGTCGCCCACTGGCGAGAGATGCAACACAAATCGTCCGTTCAACACTACGATAATCATTCCCACGAAAGCCAACAGAGAACCCAAAATCTGAACGAAATTGATACGGTTGGTGTCTCTATATACCAACCTTACCAACAAGGTGGCAAAGAGTGGGCACGAGCATACGATGAGCGAGGTGTTGGTGGTCGTGGTGAAGTTCATCGACTCGTTCTCGGTCAAGAAATACAGCGAGCCGCCCGTGATGCCCAGCAATGCCATCTTTCCTTCGTCCTTCCATGAGTCTGAAAAGATGCGACGATGATAGAATAGTAGCATCAGTACGTATGCGATGCAGAATCGTAATGTGAAAATCTGTGCTGGCGAAAGACCGTTGAGCATCAAGACCTTGGTCGAAACGAAGGTCGTGCCCCATATCGCTACTGTTATGAAAGCTACCAAATGGTAAAATATATGGCTGTTTGTTGACATATTATCCTTTTTGTTTGCTAAAGTATAGCTCTTTATTTACTAATATATGCCTTTTTATCTGTAATGGTGAGGCATTTTCGGTGCAAAAGTAAGGCTTTTTGATGGATTATGCAAATATTCTCGTGTTTTTTCCGAAATATACCCATCATATTCCGATATATTTCATTACCTTTGCAAGGGGTATGTTGCATACGTCATTTGGATGTCCTCATTACCTGTACATTAGAAAAAACAAATAATCATGATATTACATCCCATCCCAGAACTCCTTGCAGGTATAGATATTCCTGAAGTGATGAACAGTCCTTTCGATTACGAACCTCATCCTCTTTGCATCCAAGTGTGCAAGGAGATGCAAACGTATCTTTCTCGGCGAGATGACTGGCGAGAGGAAATCGACAAGGGAAAAATGTTTGGAGTGCTCATCGTGGAAGACCCTCATGAAGTTTCTCCGCAGAAGTTTTTTTCTATTAAGGGCAAAAAGATAGGTTATCTCATGGCATATAGTGGACAAATCGGCGGAAGAAGCGATTGGGATGACTTTGTGCCTGCTGTCTTCGATTATCTTCAGCCCAATGGATATTTCAAGACCCATGAGGCTGAGATTACTCGTATCAACCATAGCATCGAATCGCTGGAAAGCGATGATAGAATGAACGAGGCTCAAAAAATCATCTCCTCGCTTTTGGAGGAGCGAAAGAAGACGATTACTTCCTATCAGGAGAAAATGAGGGAGGCCAAGATGAAGCGTGATGCGAGAAGGATAGAAATAAATCAAATGATAGGCGAAGGTGTGCAATCTGCTCAACGAGACAAATTGTTGCAGGAAGAACAGGCGATGGTTAAGGAAAGCCAATTTATGAAGGCTGAACTTCGTAGGTTGAAAAAGTCGCTTGCCGAAAAGACGATGTTGGAAAAGGAATATGATGACTATCGTGAGAACATTATTCGGCTCAGACAACTACGCAAACAATTGTCCGATGCTCTCCAACAATGGTTGTTTTCGCAATTTCGTATGCTCAACTACAAGGGGGAGTGTAAGAATCTCTTGGAGATATTTAGGGATGCCGCAGTCGCAGATGCTCCAAATCTCTCTTTGCTTTCCAAAAGGGCGGTGTATAAGATGGTACCTCCAGCAGGGAGTGGGGAGTGTTGTGAACCGAAATTGCTCCAGTATGCTTTCGCCCATCATCTGAAACCTCTCCAGATGGCGATGTTCTGGTGGGGTGAGAGTCCGAAGGAGGAGATTCGGCATCATCTTCAATTCTATCCAGCTTGTAACGGCAAGTGCAAGCCGATTCTTCAATGGATGTTGCCTGATATGAAGACGGCAGGTGATATATGTCTTTCTGGTTCTTTGGAGACGTTGTATGAAGACGAACAACTCGTTGTTGTCTGCAAGCCTGCGGGCATGCTCTCAGTTCCAGGAAAGGATATGAACCAAACTTCGGTTTATTCCATCATGCGTAAGAAATACCCTGAGTCAACTGGTCCGCTGATTGTTCATCGCTTGGATATGGCGACCAGTGGACTGATGGTGATCGCTAAGACCGAGTTTGCTTACCGTAGATTGCAAGAGCAGTTCACCTACCATTTGGTTCAGAAGAGATACGTGGCAATCGTGTGTTGCGATTCTCGGAAAAATGTTGGATGCCAGGAGAAGACTGAACTTCAGACGACTCGTGAACGTATGCTGGAACTTGCGAAGAGCGGAGTGAAATCAGTCATCTCTCTTCCCTTGATGCCAGATTATCTCGATCGGCCTCGCCAAATTGTCAATCATGAAAGGGGCAAGGAAGCTGTTACGGAATATCAAGTATTGGGAGAGGCTGAAAAAGACAATCATTTTCGCCTTGCCCTCTATCCGAAAACAGGACGGACGCATCAGCTTCGTGTGCATTGCGCTCACCAAGAGGGACTGAATGCGCCGATTTTGGGCGACCCATTGTATGGAAAAGAGAAGGCAGATCGCTTGTATCTTCATGCTGAGGCTATCAGATTTCACCATCCTCTTACGGGAAAAGAAATTTACATCGAGCGCAAGGCTGACTTTTAGCTTGGATTGCCTTTAGAGAATGTGGCGTACCACTTTGATTTTTTCCTGCCCAGGAAAAAATTCTTCCCTGCGCAAGTAAGAAAAAATCCCTGCCCAGAGAGCGGTTGTTCTCTAGGCAGGGATTTCCTTATACCTATCTTGTTGTATTGAATTATCTTTACATTCTTTTTACACGAAGAACATGATAAGAACCTGGGCGATGATCACCCTGACAAACATGCCGAGCGGATACACCGTGGCATAACTGATGCTTGGTGTATCGCCATCGAGTGTGTCGTTGGCGTAAGTCAATGCCATCGGATTGGCCATACTGCCACAAAGAATGCCGCAGATACTTCCGAAGTCATACTTCTTGGTCTTGAGGATTATCAAGCCTACGATGAGTACTGGCACAACGGTGATTAAGAAACCGATGCCTACCCACATCAAGCCTTCCGGGCGGACAACTGTTTCGAAGAATTGTCCGCCAGCTTCCAATCCCAGACACCCCAGGTATAGGGAAAGGCCCAACTCTCGAAGCATCAGTCCAGCACTTCGGGTCATGTAGGAGATGAAATGTACGCGAGGTCCCAAAGCGCCGATGAGGATACCCATCACGATAGGACCACCTGCGATACCCAAGCGCACAGGTGCAGTCATGCCAGGGATGTTGAGAGGAATCGTACCGATGGCAAGTCCGAGGATGATACCGAGGAAGATGGCTCCCAAGTTCGGCTCGTTGAGCGTCTTCACGGCATTGCCAAGGAATTGTTCTACATGGTCAATGCTGGTAGGGTCGCCCACGACCGTCAGACGGTCTCCATATTGCAAACGCAAGTCGTCTGTGGCGAGCAAGCGAATATCACCACGTAGCACACGGCTCACGTTGACTCCATAACTGCTGCGCATTTGGAGGTGTCCCAGTCGCTTGCCGTTGAGTCCTGGACGTGTCACCACGATGATGCGGCTCTCCACCTTGGCATCGATAGCGTTCCAATCCACTTTGTCGGTGTTCCATTCCTTATCGACCTTCTTACCGAAAAGAATAGACATCGCTGGCACCTCGTCCTTGTTGGTTACGACCAAAACATTGTCGTTGGTATGTAGCACGGTGTCGGCTTGCGGCACGATGACTTGTTCGCCGCGCCATACACGAGATATGATGAACTTACGGTGGGTCATCATGGAAATCTCGGCTATCGTATTGCCGTTCAAGGCAGGATTTACGATGATGTATTGTCCGATGGAGGTGTGGTCGTCATCATCATTTTCTCTGATTTTCAAGTCCTCGGGCTTGACGAAGAGTTTGCGCAGCAGCATCATCGCCAAGATGACACCCACTACGCCCAAAGGATAGGTGACGGCACAGCCCAGGGCAGCACCGCCACTAGGCAATCCGAGTTGCTGCAATGCCTGTTGGGCAGCACCCAATGCCGGGGTGTTGGTGGTTGCGCCGCAAAGGATACCTACCATGTCGGGCAGACTCACAGGAAGCAACCAGCACAAAAGTAGGGAGAAGAGAGTTCCCACGACTATCACCGCCATACTCCAAAGGTTGAGCGAGATGCCTTCATGTCGCATCGAACCAAAGAAGTTAGGACCCACATAGAGTCCCAGTACATAGACGAACATCGTCAAACCGAAACTCTCTGCAAACTCAAGCATATTATGGTCTATTGTCAGACCAAGGTGTCCCGCAATGATTCCCACGAAGAAAACGAATGCGATACCTAGGGATATACCTTTGATGTGAATCTTGCCAAGCGCAAGACCCAAAGTGCAAATCAAAGAAAGAATGACGATGCCTTGCACCGCCGAATGTAAGTTGATTAATCCATCAAACCACATGACTCTTGTTTATCTATATTATTGTCTATTTTACCTATTATTATCAATGACTATTGATTTAATATTTAGTTTTTATTCAAATTCGGGTGCAAAGTTAATCAGAATCGTGGACACTACAAAATAATTTTCAAAGAAAACTTAATTTAATTCGTAGTTTTTTAGTAACTTTGCAGTCGTTTTTGAATAATTAGAACTATAATGAAAGATATTTGTTGCATCGGTCACATCACCAAGGACAAGATTGTGACCCCCAATCGCACAGTCTATATGGCAGGCGGTACTTCTTTTTATTTCGCTTATGCCATCAATCAACTTCCTAAGGACGTGTCCTTCTCTTTGGTCACAGCGATGGATCCTACGGAGAAAGAGCCCGTGGAGAAAATGCTGGAAGCAGGCATTGATGTTACATTGAATGCTTCTCGCAATACTGTTTTCTTCGAGAATATCTATGGAGAAAACCAAAATGAGCGCAAGCAGCGTGTCTTGGCGAAGGCCGATCCGTTTACCATCGAGCAGTTGAAGCATGTGGAGGCTAAGGTGTATCATCTTGGCAGTCTTCTCAGCGATGACTTCTCTACCGAGGTGGTGGAGTTCCTGTCTCGTAAGGGCAGGGTGTCCATTGACGTGCAAGGTTACTTGCGAGAAGTGAGGGATGAGAAGGTGTATCCTGTGGATTGGAAAGATAAGTTGAATGTTCTCAAGAATACTTATTATCTCAAGGTCAATGAGACGGAGATGGAGACTATCACTGGATTGAAAGAGCCTCGCGAGGCTGCCAAGTTGCTACATTCTTGGGGTGTGATAGAGGTTATCATCACCTTGGGCAGTGAGGGGTCGCTTGTCTATGTCGATGACGTTTTCTATGAGATTCCTGCCTATGCTCCTCATGAGGTGGTGGATGCCACAGGGTGTGGTGATACTTATTCGGCTGGTTATCTCTATAAGCGACTCCAGGGATTCAGTCCTACTGAAGCAGGTATGTTTGCCGCTGCCATGTGTACCATCAAGTTGGAACACAACGGGCCGTTTAATCGTACTGCGGATGATGTCATGAAAATCATCCAAAACGTCAAACTATAAGGTTTCGCCTCTGTGTTGCTTACGATTTCTAGTCAATAAATACCTAGAAAGTATGATTTTGTTACTTTTTGCTTGTTTTGTGAGTTAAAAATCTATTAAAATGTTCGCTAATTCAAAGAAAAAGTATAATTTTGCAAGCGAATTACTATCCTTTGATAGATTTTGATAGATAACTAGCAAGAAACAACAATAACAATAAAAGAAATGAAAAAGATTAGAGCAGCCGTAGTTGGTTACGGCAACATTGGTAAGTTTTCTGTAGAGGCTCTTGAGGCAGCTCCAGACTTTGAGATCGCAGGTATCGTACGTCGTCAGGGCGACAAGAACAAACCTGCTGAGTTGGCACAATATGAGGTAGTGGATGACATCACTAAGTTGAAGGACGTAGATGTTGCTATTTTGGCCACTCCTACACGTTCCTGCCCAGAGTACGCAGAGAAGATCGTTGCTCTTGGCATCAATACCGTGGATAGCTTTGACATCCACACTAGTATCTTGGATTACCGTACCAAGCAGATGGAGAACTGCAAGAAGGCAGGCAAGGTGAGTGTTATCTCTGCTGGTTGGGACCCAGGTTCTGATTCTATTGTACGTGTGTTGATGGAAAGTTTGGCTCCTAAGGGGTTGACATATACTAACTTTGGTCCTGGTATGAGCATGGGTCACTCTGTATGTGTTCGTAGCAAGAAGGGTGTCAAAGAGGCTCTTTCTGTTACTATTCCATTGGGTGAGGGCATCCACCGTCGTATGGTATATGTAGAGCTTGAGGAAGGTGCAACTCTTGAGGAGGTTACTGCTGAAATCAAGGCTGATCCTTACTTCGCTCATGATGAGACCCATGTGTTTGCTGTGGCTTCTGTAGATGATGTCAAGGATATGGGTCATGGTGTCAACCTCGTTCGCAAGGGTGTTTCTGGCAAGACTCAGAACCAGCGTTTCGAGTTTAACATGAGCATCAACAACCCTGCTCTTACAGCACAGGTTTTGGTGAATGTGGCTCGTGCTTCATTCCGTCTCGCTCCTGGTTGCTATACAATGCCTGAGATTCCAGTCATTGATATGTTGCCTGGAACACGTGAGGAAATCGTTGCTACTTTGGTATAATTTGGTTAGTACGGTTTAATAATATTGCTAAAGGGTGTGTCATCAGACACACCCTTTTTTCATATCATTTCTTTTCGAATGTCGCAAAGTTTACGTTCTCCAGTGTTATCTTGCATGTCTCGTCAATGTCCTTGTCTTTCTGGTCATAGAAGATATGGGAGTTCTTGATGTTGATATCATGAACCATACCTTCTGCTCCGTGAGCCACGATGCCATTCTTGCAACCTCTCACATAGATGTCGCTGATGTGGATGTCCTGAAAGTTGGGCAGGAATTCTTGTTTCACCGCTGCTGACTGTTTCTTGGCTCCTACATGATTGTCGAAGTAGGTAGTCTCGAAGGTGATGGCGTCGCCTGTGATGTCGGTCATGTAGATGTGGTCGATGAAGATGTTTTCTGTCGTTCCACCTCTCTTGACAGCACTCTTGAAACGAAGGCCGGCGTCGGTACCTTGGAAAGTGTTGTTTCTGACTACGATGTTCTTCATACCTCCAGAGAATTCGCTGCCTATGACGAAGCCTCCGTGGGCATGATATACCGTGTTGTCTTGGATGTTGATATTCTCGCATGGGCCAGCCTTCACGCCTGCTTCTCCAGCACCAGCTTTCATGCAGATTCCGTCGTCTCCAGCGTCAACGATGTTGTTGACGATGAGTACGTCCTTGCAACTTGAAATGTCAATGGCATCTCCATTTTGGGCATTCCATGGACATTTTACGGTGATGCCGTCGATGGTGACATTTTTGCATCGGGTAGGGATGAGGTGGAAGCGAGGGGAATTGAGCAAGGTCACTCCCTGTACGAGAACATTCTCGCAATCCGTAAAACGAATCATGTGGTTGCGCACCTTCTCTTGGTCGTCTATGTTGTAAACGACATCGGGTGTGTTCTTGAGGTGGAGTGGATACCAAAGGTCACCTTTCTCAGTCACAGTGCCACCCATTTCTAGGAAACGTTTCCATTCTACATCGCTCACTTTACTGCGTTTGACGGGTCTCCACCATTCGCCGTTTCCGTCGATGGTGCCTTCGCCCGTGATGGAAATGTTCTTTCTTTTGCTGGCAGTGATGGCTGTTGAGGCTCTTTCTTCCTTTTTCCCAGTGGTTTCATCTACTTTGAAATGGGCATCTTTGTCTTCAGTGAAAACAATGATGGCGTTCTTCTCTAGGTGCAAGTCGATGTTGTCTTTGAGGGAGATGAGTCCTGTGAGGTAGATGCCGGCAGGTACATTCAGATGTCCTCCTCCCAACTTGTTCAGTTTGCTGATGGCTTTGCTGAATGCTTCAGTGTTGAGTACCTGTCCATTGCCATTGCCGCCAAAGTCGATGATGCTCACTTGGTTGTTGGGTATGGAAGGCAGGATAGGTTGCGACATTTGTATCGGCAGATTCTGGTAGTACTTGCCGTAATTGTTGTCTGCTACGGCACTTGTCGAACCTAAGCTGAGAAGTGCCACGAGTGAAATCAGTAATTTTTTCATATAGCCTTTAAGTTTTGTTTGTTATGAGTTTCTTGTTGTCTTGCGATAGTTTATAGTATTCATGCTTGAGTTTGAAGAACCCTATCGTTATCTTACCCTATTATCTATGTAACAGGTGTTTCCTTTTCCGTATAGATACGAAAAAAGGCGGCTCTAACCGAAGTTAAAAACCGCCCTAATGAAAGGAGGAGTGGTACCACCAGGAATCGAACCGGGGACACAAGGATTTTCAGTCCTTTGCTCTACCAACTGAGCTATGGCACCAACTTGCATTTCTTATTTGCGGTTGCAAAGGTACAACAAATATTTTAAATGAAGCAAGAGATAAGGAAATATTTTCTCTTGCTTAATGTTTATTAACTAAAAATGAGGCTTATGGGGAAGATTAGGCACGGATTACACGGATTTCACGGATTTTCCATAAGTTTCCATGGCATAAGCCTCTGTGTGATCCGTGCCTAAATTCTTCTTTTGTTTCCCTTTTTTTTCTTGCAAACCTAGTCTTTAAGTGGATTCCAACCTTGTGCTTTCAACTCAAATTCTTGACCATCTCTAGTTATCAAGAACTTGCCAAGGTTTTCCTTTGTGATGTAACCGATTTGCTTCACACCCTCGATTTCCTCTATCTTGGCATGATCCCCTATAGGTATCGTGAAGAGTAGTTCGTAGTCTTCCCCGCCATTCATGGCACAAGTGGTGAGGTTCATGTTGAATTCCTCTGCTTGTACGGCTGTCTGGTAGTCGATAGGGATATTTTTCTCATAGACACGGCAACCGCAATGGCTTTGCTCGCAGATATGCATCAGTTCGCTGCTCAATCCGTCACTGACATCCATCATGGCTGTAGGACGGATGCCAGCCTCATGCAATTTAGCAATGATGTCGCCACGAGCCTCTGGCTGGAGTTGTCGTTGAAGGAGATATTCCTTGCCTGCGAAGTCTGGTTGGAAGTTGCGCATATCTTCAAGGTCTTTGTTGAGGCTGGCAAGCTTGGCGGAATCTCCCTGTGCCTTCGCCTCGGCCATCTTCTTGCGGATGTCCTCTACCTGGCCATAATATACAGCCTTCTCACGTTCCAAGAGTTGTAGTCCCATATAGGCACCGCCGAGGTCGCCCGATACGCAGATAAGGTCGGTTTCCTTGGCACCGTTTCTATATACGATGTCCTCTTTCACAGCTTCTCCGATGCAAGTGATGCTGATGGCAAGTCCTGTGAGAGAGGATGTGGTATCTCCTCCTACGATGTCAACTCCCCATTTGTCGCACGCCATGCGCAGTCCCTTGTAGAACTCGTCGAGGTCTTCCACCTTGAATCTCTTGCTGAGTGCCAGGCTCACTACCATCTGCCTTGGCGTTCCATTCATGGCGAAGATGTCACTGATGTTGACCATGGCACTCTTGTAACCGAGATGCTGCAAGTCGATGTAGGTAAGGTCGAAATGTACGCCTTCCATCAGCATGTCGGTAGTGACGAGCACCTCCTTGTCGGGGTAGTGCATCACGGCACAATCGTCACCTACGCCATAAACCGTGGAGGCGTTCTTGTTTTCATATCCTTTGGTGAGATGGTCTATCAGACCAAACTCACCCAATTTTGCTATATCCAATCTTTTTCAGTGTTAAATGTTACATGTTAAGTGTTGAATTCTTCGTTCTTCACTCTTCGTTCTTCACTTCTACGAGCGGCGGATCATCTCACGCATGATCTCAGTCATCTTAGGCTGTGCGGCATTGGCGGCTACCTGTACTTCCTCGTGACTCACCTCAACAGGCACGTCGAATCCACCGAGGTCGGTGATGATGCTGATGCCGAATACCTTGATGCCACAATGGCGAGCCACGATAACTTCTGGTACAGTGCTCATGCCCACAGCGTCAGCTCCGAGAAGATGATACATGCGGTATTCAGCTGGGGTCTCGAAGGTTGGACCTTGAACTCCGATATACACGCCATGTTTAACCTCGATGTTCTTTTCCTTGGCTATCTCGTCGGCAAGGTCACGCAATTTCTTGTCGTAAGCCTCGTGCATGTCCGGGAAACGAGGACCTGTAGGGAAGTTCTTGCCATGCAATGGATGCTCTGGGAAGAAGTTGATGTGGTCGTCGATGACCATCAGGTCACCAATCTTAAAGGATGGGTTCATGCCACCGGAAGCGTTGCTCACGAAGAGGGTCTCGATGCCCAACTCGTACATCACGCGTTCTGGGAAGGTGACTTCCTTCATGTTGTAGCCTTCGTAGAAATGGAAACGACCTTCCATCGCCATGATGTCCTTGCCGCCCAACTTACCGAAGATGAGCTTTCCTGCGTGACCTTCCACTGTAGATACAGGGAAGTTAGGTATCTCACTATATGGAAACTCGTAACTGTCAGTTATTTCTGAAGCTAATTGTCCGAGGCCTGTTCCCAGGATGATTGCTGTCTTCGGACTTGTGGTCATCCTTTCTTTTAGCCAGGATGCTGTTTCTTGAATTCTTTCGTACATAGCTTATGATTTTTTCGTTAAAATTTTCTTCTTGGTCGAGCATGAAGTTTACCTTGATAGGCAATTCGTACATGTCTTTTTTCACACTCTCGTATAGTCCGTCGGTCTCTCTCAATCTCACAGCGTCTTTCTCCGTCGTGATGATGATGCGAGGTTGTGGAAGGGCTTCGAATGTCTCGTTAATGCGGTCGATGTCCTTGCTCTTGAAGTGATGATGGTCACCGAAAGCAAGCGAGGTGATGTCCTTGACCATCGGTTTGAGGTCGTGCTCCATCTGCTTGGGTGAAGCGATGCCTGTGAGCAGGAGCACGTGATAATCCTTGAAGCCTGCCAAAGCCTTGTCAGAAGCGACTTCTCCCTCCTCGGCTTCTTGGTCTTGCGATGTCTCGAATGGCTTGCCAGTGAAGACACCCACAGGTGTATCATAGTTGATGCAAGTGAAATAGAGCTTTTGGAAAGGGTAGAGGTCCATCGCCTTGGTCAGCACTCGAAATTCCATCGGCTTCAAGTCCTTCGGACATTTTGTGATGATCACAATGTCCGCACGGCTCTTTCCGCTCAGTGGCTCACGCAGACGACCCGCAGGCAACATCTTGTCGTAGATGATGAGTCGATGGTAATCCACCAGGAGTATGTTGATGCCGGGTTTCACGTATCGGTGCTGGAAGGCATCGTCGAGCAAGATGACTTCGACATCCTTGGTTGCTTCTTCGCTTTGCAGTGTTTCGATACCTCTCACTCGTTTGGCATCTACCGCGACATAGATGTCGGAGAATTTTTTGTGCATTTGGAATGGTTCATCGCCTATTTCTGGCATGGTTGTATTCTCTTCGGCAAGTACGTATCCATGGCTTTTGCGCTTGTAACCTCTTGAGAGTACTGCTATCTTGGCCTTGTCGTGTAATAGGCGAATTAAGTATTCTACATGGGGCGTTTTTCCCGAACCGCCCACGGTGATGTTGCCCACCGAGATGATTGGGATGGAGAATGCCTTGCTCTTCTTCAGTCCTATGTCGAAGAGCCAGTTGCGGAATCTCACGATGCTGCCGTATATCCAACTCAGTGGCAGCAACCAATCGTTGATTTTTATTAAATCACCTTCTGTTCTCATTTTACACCTTTTTATATATAGGCACCTTTTTGTTTTATACACCTTATTTATATAAGAGCCTTGTTTATGTATAAGAGCCTTGTTTATATATAAGAGCCTTTACTTTTTTACCTTTTTACTTTTTTACCTTTATCGGATGTTCAGCACGAATGGCATGGCTGCTTGCACGGGCTCTTTCTCCTTCATGTTTCTGATCATCATGAATGGTTTGTAGAGGTCGCCCAACGTCAAGCGAAGTTGTTCGTCAAGATAAGAACCGCTGTTGTCGGACATCTGGCTGAGAAGTTGTTCCATCCAGTCTGCTTCCCCAGGATATTCCACCATGGTATAGTCGGAAATCTTGGCAAACTGTGCTGCTTTGGCGATAGCGTCGTCAAGGCTTCCGAATCCATCTATCAACTTGATGTTCTTGGCATCGGTTCCGAGCCAAACTCTACCTTGTGCAATCTTCTCAACTTGTTCGGTGCTCAACTTCCTGCCGTCAGCCACACGTTTGCGGAAGAGGGTGTAGCCACGGTTTACGTAAGCCTGCAATGTGCCGATTTCCTCTGAGCTCCATGGACGGGTAGTTCCAGCTCCAGTGTAGGCACTATTCTTGTTGGTCTTAACCTCATCGTACTTGAAACCTAATTTCTTGGTCAATAAGTCGCTGAAGTCAGGCAGTGCGCCGAAGATACCGATGCTGCCAGTCAGCGTGGTAGGTTGAGCCATGATGTATCGTGCTCCCATGCTCATGTAGTACGCGCCCGATGCAGCCATGCCTCCCATGGAAACCATTACAGGTTTCTTCTTGTTGAGCTGGCTCACGGCTCTCCATATCTGTTCAGAGGCATAGGCATCGCCACCACCTGAGTTGATGCGCAGCACCACAGCCTTGACATTTTTGTCTTCAGCTAAGTCTTGCAAGTCCTTGATGACATCTGTGCTCACAATCTGTTGCTCGTCGCCATACATGCTTGGCGTTGCGACTCTCACGATGTTTCCCTGACAATAATATACTGCAATTTGGTCGCCTCCCAATGTACTTTCGTCTGGTACGGCGGCATTGACATCGTCTATCGAAACTTGGTTGATGGATTTGTCGGTGTCTATGCCGAGCTGTTTCTTCACCACGTCTCTGATTTCGTCATAATAGCAGAAACCATCTACCATCTTGCGAGACTTCAGTAGCTTGGCATCGTCGAATACCATCAGTCCGTCGGCATAATGATTCAAGGAGTCCTTGTTGATGCTACGACTCTTGCTTACGTCTGCCAAAACCTGTTGCCAAAGCCCGTTGATATATCGTGATACCTGCTCACGGTTGGCATCAGTCATCTTGTCTTCGGTGTACATCTCTGTGAAACTCTTGTACTTGCCCACTTTGACCACCGTGAAGTGGACGCCAAACTTGGCAGCCACGTCCTTGATATATTGTGGTTGCGATGCGATACCATGCCAATCCACAGAACCTTCAGGGTTGACATATACCTTGTTGGCTGCGGAAGCCAAGTAATATCCACCTTGCGAGAAAGCGTCACCGTATGCGATAATCCACTTGCCGCTCTTCTTGAAATCGTTGAGAGCGTTGCGTATTTCCTGTAAGGTAGCATAGTCAGTCTCCAAGATGCCAGTTTCCAGGTAGATGCCCTTGATATGGTCATCGCTCTTCGCCTTTTTGATGGCAGAGAGGATGTTGTTCATGCCAAGGGTGTTGAATTGGTTGCCTGTCAGATCCCCCAACCAGTTGCTCTCGGCTCTGTCATCTATTTGCCCTTGCAATTTCATGACCATTACTGAGTTCTTTTTCAGCGAAGGGGTACTGCTGCCAGATGCGACCATGCCGATAAGGCAGATGAAGCCCAGGATGCTCATGATGAGTCCGAAGGCAAACAAGCCAACGATGGTGGCTGCTACATTCTTGAAAAACTGTTTCATACGATGTCTTTTAACATTAAAACTTATTGCAAAGATAGGAAAAAAAACACAAACAACAAATTTATTTATAGTAATTTACAAGAAAATGAACAAAAAACACTCGCTTGTTCTCCAAAAAATGCTTATCTTTGCATTTGTAAAGAGAATGAAATGACAATTTACTGTCGTTTTCATGAGACGGGAAGTCATATTTACATAGATATGCCTAAGTCTGAATGTAGAACATTATTAACAATTAATTTACGATAAACAATGAAAAGAATAATTGTTCTTTCTTTGATGACATGCGCCTGCTTGGCGATGTCAGCTCAATCTACAGCTCGTAAGTTTGTGCTAAAAAACAGCACCGATGGTCAGAGCGAGCTTACTTGTTATCTTCCTCAGAATCCTACGGGACGTGCGGTGGTCGATTGTCCTGGAGGTGGTTATTCCCATCTTGCCATGGATCATGAGGGACATCAGTGGGCGGAGTATTTCAACAAGCAAGGCATTGCCTTCTTCGTGTTGAAGTATCGTATGCCGAAAGGCGACCGCAACATTCCTTTGGGTGATGCGTACCAGGCGATGCGTACCGTAAGGGATAGCGCAACAGTATGGCACATCAATAAGGAGGATGTGGGCATCATGGGTTTTTCTGCTGGTGGCCACTTGGCTTCGTCGGTCAGCACCCATGCCGAGTATGATGCCCGTCCGAACTTCTCCATACTCTTCTATCCTGTCATTTCGATGGATGAGAAGGTGTCTCACAAAGGTTCTTGCGTCAATTTCTTGGGAGAGGAGCGCAAGACGAATCCTAAGTTGGTCAAGGAATGGTCAAATGACAAGGCTGTTCGTCGCCATCTTACACCTCCTGCCATCATCTTGCTTTCGAGCGACGACGAGGTGGTTCCACCTGTAACCAATGGCGTGGCTTACTATTCGTCGATGCGCAACGAGGGCAATGAGTGTACGATGCATATCTATCCTACTTGCGGACATGGCTGGGGTTTCCGTGACGCAGAACATGGCTTCCCTTATCATGAGCAGATGCTCAGCGACTTGACTTGCTGGCTTAACCATGTCAAGGCTCCTAAGGAGAACGCCGTCCGCGTGGCTTGCATCGGCAACTCGATAACTGATGGCTTTGGTATTGGCATGGCACCTGTCAAGGGGTATCCTGCACAGTTGCAGAAGAAATTGGGCAATGGGTATGAGGTGAAAAACTTCGGTGTGAGTGCCCGTACCATGATGAACAAGGGTGACATTCCTTATATGAAGGAATTGGCGTGGAGAGATGCACAAGCTTTTGATCCCAACATCGTCATCATCAAGCTTGGTACCAACGACAGCAAGACCCACAACTGGGCGAAGGGAGCGGACGAGTATCGGCAGAGTATGCAGGCGATGATTGATACCCTGAAGGCATTGCCAAGCAACCCTAAGATATATCTCTGTTCTCCGATACCGGCCTTTAAGGATAGCTGGACCATCAGTGACAGCGTTATCGTGAATGGCGAGATGCCAATCATTCAGAAACTTGCCAAAAAGAACAAGTGTGGTTTCATCGACCTTCATACCTTATTTAATTATAAGGACATGATGCTAAAGGATGGCATCCATCCTAACGCCAAGGGTGCGGAGAAGATGGCGGAAATCGTATTCGATGTACTTGCCAATGACCCTCAACCAATCCAGTCGGGTAAGGCTTCTGGCAAGAAAACTTCCTCGAAAGCGGTGAAGAAGTCAAATCAGAGACGATAAAGTTCTGACAAATCTGTCAGTGCCTCGTGGTAAAGAAACGTGCCAAAGTGTCAGCATTGATGCTTTGGCACGCTTTTCGTATAAGCCGATGGTGTCTGAAATATGCCGCAATAGGCTTTTGATGACATCAAACACTAAGTAATAACAATTAAAAACATAGAATCATGAACATTAAACCATTAGCAGACAGAGTGCTGGTACTTCCTGCACCAGCCGAGGAAAAAGTAGGTGGAATCATTATCCCTGATACAGCAAAGGAGAAACCACAGCGTGGTAAGGTCGTTGCAACTGGCAAGGGCACTAAAGATGAAGAGATGATTCTCAAAGAGGGTGATACCGTTCTCTACGGCAAGTATGCTGGTACAGAACTTGAGTTCGAAGGTACTAAGTATATCATGATGCGTCAAAGCGACGTACTCGCAGTAGTAGAAGACTAAGATAACATTTAACACTTAACATTTTAACATTGAATATAAATCATGGCTAAAGATATTAAATACAATATGGATGCTCGCGACCTCTTGAAGAAGGGTGTCGATCAGTTGGCTAACGCAGTGAAGGTAACTCTCGGTCCTAAGGGCCGCAACGTGGTAATCGAGAAGAAGTTTGGTGCTCCTCAGATTACTAAGGATGGTGTTACCGTTGCCAAGGAAGTAGAGTTGGAGAATAAGTTCGAGAACACTGGCGCTCAGCTCGTAAAGAGCGTAGCCAGCAAGACTGGCGATGACGCAGGTGATGGTACAACTACCGCTACTATCTTGACTCAGGCTATCGTAAACGAGGGCTTGAAGAACGTTACCGCAGGTGCCAACCCAATGGACTTGAAGCGTGGTATCGACAAGGCCGTGGCTGCTGTCGTGGAGTACATCAAGGCTCATGCTGAGCAGGTAGATGACAACTACGACAAGATTGAGCAGGTTGCCACTGTTTCAGCCAACAACGATGCTGAGATTGGTAAGCTCTTGGCTGACGCTATGCGCAAGGTTTCTAAGGATGGTGTCATCACCATCGAGGAGAGCAAGAGCCGTGATACCAACATCGGTGTGGTAGAGGGTATGCAGTTCGACCGTGGTTACTTGAGCGGTTACTTCATGACTGATGCCGACAAGATGGAGTGCGTGATGGATAATCCATATATCCTTCTTTATGACAAGAAGATCTCTAACTTGAAGGAGTTCTTGCCTATCCTTCAGCCAGCTGCCGAGAGTGGTCGTCCATTGCTCGTTATCGCTGAGGATGTAGATTCTGAGGCTTTGACTACATTGGTAGTTAACCGTTTGCGTGGTAGCTTGAAGATTTGTGCTGTCAAGGCTCCTGGCTTCGGCGATCGTCGCAAGGCTATGTTGGAGGATATCGCCGTATTGACTGGTGGTGTCGTTATCTCTGAGGAGAAGGGCTTGAAGTTGGAGCAGGCTACCCTCGATATGTTGGGTTCTGCCGACAAGGTAACTGTAACCAAGGACAACACCACTATCGTGAATGGTCATGGCGACAAGAACAACATCCACGACCGTGTGGCTCAGATTAAGAACGAAATCGAGAACACCAAGTCTTCTTACGACAAGGAAAAACTTCAGGAGCGTTTGGCTAAGCTCGCTGGTGGTGTAGCTGTCCTCTATGTAGGTGCCAACTCTGAGGTTGAGATGAAGGAGAAGAAAGATCGTGTTGATGATGCACTCTGCGCTACCCGTGCAGCCATCGAGGAAGGTATCGTAGCTGGTGGTGGTACTACTTATATCCGTGCTTTGGAGGCATTGAAGGATATGAAGGGTGACAACGCCGACGAGACTACAGGTATCCGCATCGTGGAGCGTGCCATCGAGGAGCCTCTCCGTCAGATTGTTGCTAACGCCGGTGGCGAAGGCTCAGTCGTAGTCAACAAGGTACGTGAGGGTGAAGGTGACTTTGGTTACAATGCTCGCAAGGATGTCTATGAGGATATGCGCAAGGCAGGTATCGTAGATCCAGCCAAGGTAGAGCGTGTCGCATTGGAGAACGCAGCCTCTATCGCAGGCTTGTTCTTGACCACAGAGTGCGTCTTGGTTGACAAACCAGAGCCAGCTCCAGCAGCACCAGCCGCTGCTCCAGGCATGGGTGGTATGATGTAAAGTAGTCAATCACATCAAAAGTGATTCAAAATAAGCAAAAAGAGGATAGTCTTTCGTGGATTATCCTCTTTTTTTATGCCCAAGCCAAGTGTCTTTCTTCTTTTTTTGCTGAGTACTTTCTATATTTTGCATGAAAAGAGCAAATTTCCATGAGAAAATTGCCCGAATACCGATATTTTTATTAATTTTGCAACAGAATTGAAAGAGACATGTGGTATGAAGAGTGTTATTGTGCCGTTAGCCCATGCTAACCAAACCAACCACATAAATACGACAAAGTGTATATGCTGAGGTACCTCCAATGCACCGTCGTAGCATCACGTTCAGATGCACATCTGTAGCTCTCATGCGATTGTCATGAGGGGAGCATAAGGAATATACTTACAGCTGTTTCTCTAAGTAGAAAGACAAGTACGGTTCATGCAACCACAAAATTTTCACTATTTTATAGACGATTCGACCAATCGCAAGGATAAAGCCCATTATCAGTGGATGATCGTTCGTACCCTGCCAGGCGAGGAACAAAAACTCCAGCAACTTATCCAAGGTCATATCGACCAAGCGAATGAGTCTAATATCTTGGAAGTCTATAATCCTGTCAAACCCAAGGTAGGCAAGGCAGCAAATGACAAGCAAGTTTATGTGCCTTTGTTTGCAGGCCACGTCTTTGTATTGGCTACGCACGAGGACTTGTCGGCCTTTATCGCCGCCCAATATCCTAATGGGCATATTCTCTATGCTCGCAAGTTGAATCCCGATGCCATGGCTGAGGTATGGACGATACCAGAGGCTCAGATGAGGTTCTTTCGCGAGTTCAATGAGAATTATGCCGACCGTGTCGTCGTGCTGGAGCGTCCCTATACCGACTATGCTTTCAATCCCAAGACCATCCTGGCTATGTCAAGCAGATATGGCGCAAACAAGTTATCCGTCCATTCCTCACACCTCCCATCGTGACTCCAGCAGTTCTGGGGTGGGTAAATTTGAAAAATCAAATACATCATTCTGAATTTACGGAATATATTGTCGCTCAAACTTTTAGCGAGATGACCTATTACATCAAGGAAGGAAAGGAACGAGAAGAAGCCGTCACCTATGATGCCCATGTCGGTATCATGCAGAAAGAACAGGGTCGCTACGTGATATTCTGTAATTGGGATGAATTCTTGGCAGAATATTACTTGACTGCGGATACAGCACGTAAGATATTGGTGAACGGAACGAAGGAACCGCCATTTAGTCAAGACGAGGAGAAGTTGCGTGAGTCATTCCGCAACTATGCCCCTACCTTATATAACGTGCTGACCAACGAAGACTTTCCTGTCAAGCCATGGCAGGGGTTGCAGGTGGGTAAGCAGTCGCTCAATGCCATGGCCATCACGGTGAAGGCGGGGAGTGAAGAGGCTGTTTCCCAATCTCCATCCTTCACCCTCTTGATATCCACCTGCCTACAGATTTGTAGGGAAATCAGTACGACCACCCATCTCGCAATTTGAAGGAGGTATCTGATGGGTGTGTGGTTGCATGAATAGTTACAGGCTGTCGCTTGATTGTTAAATTTTGAAAATTCGGAACTTTATTCAAATTTACTGGTATGGCTAACCCACTGATAAATAGTGGGGACGCTGTATTGGTGGTTTACCAAAGTCACTGCTTTATTTTGAGATATGCAATACGGCGTTGGCCGAATACTTTCGTAAATACGATAATTCCATAAATAAATACGATATGGATAAGAATACAATAACCGTAACGTCGCCTCTCCTCCCGAGTCTTGACGACTTTACGTCAGAGTTGAAGAAGATTTCGGAGAGTAAGTGGATAACCAACAATGGTAGCTACCACAAGCAGTTGGAGACAGCTCTTGCCGCATACTTGAAAGTGCCATACGTGAGCCTTTTCACCAATGGCACCTTGCCTTTGATGACGGCACTACAGGCACTCCGTATCACTGGCGAGGTGATTACCACTCCTTATAGCTTCGTGGCAACGACGCATAGCATTTGGTGGAATGGTTGCAAGCCTGTGTTTGTTGACATCGACCCAGCAACTGGCGATATGGATCCAAACAAGATAGAGGCAGCCATTACGCCACGTACTACGGCTATCATGCCTGTCCACGTGTATGGTAAGCCATGTGATACCAAGGCGATCCAAGACATCGCCGATAAGTATGGCTTGAAGGTCATCTATGATGCAGCCCATGCCTTCGGCGTGGAGGTTCCTGCTGATGAGTATGGTTTGTAGGCATACGATGACAAGGGCTTGGCTGGCATCCTGAATGCTGGCGACATGAGCACGTTGAGCTTCCATGCCACCAAGGTGTATAACACCATCGAGGGAATCACTTTCTTCGATGATATGCCTGGGGTGAAGCACAACTTCAGCTACTTCCCAATCTTCGTGGATGCAGAGAAATACGGCATGACTCGTGACGAACTTTATTTCAAGATGAAGTCGCAGAATGTCTTGGGTCGCCGTTACTTCTATCCATTGATTAGCGAGTTCTCCACCTATCGTGGCTTGGAGAGTGCCGCACCCGAGAATCTTCCGAATGCCCACAAGATGGCAGACAGTGTGATTTGCTTGCCTATGCATCATCTGCTGAGCGAGGAGGATATACAGAGAGTGTTGGATTGTATTCTCAAATAGAAAGATTTAAATTAATATAAATATAAAAACAAAAGAAAAAGAAATACAAGAAAAAGTCGTAAATTTGCATCAATAACAAAAAATAGCAATTATGTGTCAGACAGCATTTATATCACAGAGCATCGTAAAATTAGGGACGAGGTCGTACAGGCATAGCTTGGAGGCTTTGGCACCTAATGAGTATCGTGTGGGGCAACTTCGTCGTTTGAATCGTGATTTAGATGCTTTCTATGAGTTTTTGTATAGTCAGTGCAATACGGTAACAGAGCGTGACTATAGCGTTTTTGGCAAACAATTGACATCCATGCTTAGCATCCTGAAGTCGCTTTATGTTTCTTGCAAGCAAATGCCTAAGGAGTATGGGGTAGGTGCTGAGGCAGAAAAACTGAAGCAAAATTATTCTGCACTTTATGAGCTAAACAACGATATTAAGAATTTTCGCATCAAGGCTTTGAAAGATACCGAGTGGACTTCACTTCTGTCGGATGCCAGTTTGGCTTTAAAGAAAGTCGCTCCACATGATTAGTTTCAAGACCATTACTTCATTCCGTTCTCGTTTGTCTGGCTTATTGAAAGTCAGACGCAAGGTTTATGCCAATGTAGAGAACGAAATCAAGCGAGAGTTTACTGGCAAGCCGATAGAACAGATTCGTCAAAACAATGATATGATTCTGTTGGAGGGAGAATTGATTGTTATCAAGTTACGTTTGCCAGACAAAAAGCAACGTTTATCTCGTAAGGATGGTTTCCGCCTGATTTATTTGGTATCTAAAACTGACGAAATCGTTGTGTTCTTGGATATATATCCCAAGAATGGGCCTCTTCAACAATTGGATATAGCTGATGAGGAACTGAAAAACTTGATTAGACAGTTCGTCAATGAGGTTCAGTTGGGTATATTGGAAGATTATTTGTTGTAACTTTGCAAATGAAAGTGTGTCCTGAGACAGAATGAAGTCCGATATTGGCTATATTTGGATAGA